>Ga0160490_100027_pt1 | contig 272129 bp, 240 predicted proteins | sample DIDnMG_7_FD_108210 | JGI IMG/M metagenome (GOLD analysis project Ga0160490, IMG submission 108210) | Enriched soil microbial communities from UW Madison campus, WI, USA - DID2934_E24_Lignin MG | ecosystem: Environmental > Terrestrial > Soil > Unclassified | place: USA: Madison, Wisconsin... | reverse complement strand
GACTTCGATTCTCGACGTTCAATAACCATCTCACGCACTAAAAAGATTAAATGATTCGCTAGCACTCACTAATCTTTTTCACGTTTGTATCGATGGATTGAAACTCGTCTGCAAATCGTATGTCGTTTTGGATTTCTGTATAAAAAGAAAATTTAGATAATACTCGACTTTACAGCAATGACAATTTTAATGTAAATGGTAGTAGTTGTTTATAGAAAGTATATAAGGAATGATATAAAATATAAAAGAAAATAGATAGAAAAAGAAATCCTTTTCCCTTGACAAAGTTGGCGCGATGCAAAGGAAAAGGAATTGAACAGGATTAATTATAATGTATAATCAAAACTTACACAAAAGTATGAAAAAAATCTACTTTAGGGTAACAGGCAAGACCTTTGCTGTTATTTTAGGACTAATGGGTAGTACTGTTTTGTATGCCCAGAAGGGCGAAACGGTGGTGGGTGTTGTGACCCAAACGAATCAGAGGTTAGCGGATGTTTTGGTAATGGAAGAAGGAACCCAGAACCATACCTTTACTAATGAGAAAGGGGAGTACCGTATAACTTTGGAGCATGAGGATGCTGTTTTACTCTTTGAATATTTTGATGTACCCCAACGGGAGGTGGTCAACAATCGAAAGACGATCAACATTCATTTTATATCTGATGATATTGCTTTGCAAGAGGTGGTTGTGAATGCAGGTTACTATACGGTAAAGGACAAAGAACGTACGGGGAGTATAGCGAGGGTAACGGCAAAGGAAATTGAAAACCAACCGGTGAATAATGTGCTAGATGCTTTGCAGGGTAGAGTAGCAGGTTTAGAAATTACTCCAACAACGGGAACAGCTGGAGGCGGTTATAACATACAGTTGAGAGGTCGTAATAGTATAGCTGCAGGTACAGAGCCATTATTTATAATAGATGGGGTACCTTATGATACAGGTTCTATGAGTAGTATAAGTGTATCTTCTCAGGTGTTACCTTTAGGAAAAGTAAATCCGTTAAATGGTTTGGATCCTCAAGCTATAGAGTCTATAGAAATTTTGAAAGATGCTGATGCTACAGCTATTTATGGATCTAGAGGTGCTAATGGTGTAATTCTGATTACAACGAAAAAGGGGAGTGAAGGGAAAACGAGTTTTCATGTAGAATCTAGTACGAGTGTGATAGAGATTACACAAAAGATGAAGTTGATGAAAACGGATGATTATCTACAATTAAGAAGAGATGCTTTTGTGAATGATGGGATTTCTAATTACCCTAGTAATGCATTTGATGTAAATGGAAGGTGGGATCCGAATCGATCTACAGATTGGCAAAAATTATTTATAGGAAATAAAGGGATGAACCACACGCTGAACAGTTCTATAAGAGGCGGTAATTTACAAACTTCTTTTCAGTTAGGAACTACGATTGTTGAAGAGAGTAGTGTGTTTGTAGGAGATTTTAAATATAAGAAACATGGAGTTAATTTTAATTTGAATCATTCCTCTAAAGATAAGCGTTTAGAATTAAATTTGAGTTCGAATTATGGGGTGGATAGGAATAAGCTACCTACACAAGATTTAACGAAAAGAGCCCGTACATTGGCTCCAAATGCGCCTGAATTGTACAATGAGGATGGGAGTTTAAATTGGGAAGGTAATTCTTGGGTAAATCCTATAGCTAGTCTAAATTCTTATTATAGAAGTAAATCTGATCAACTGAATACCAATTTGCGACTGAAGTATAGGCTAACAGATTTTTTAGATTTTACAACTAATTTGGGTTATAATCGTGCTTCGTTGGAAGATAAACAATACAACCCTAATACGACAAGGAACCCAGCTAATGGGAGTACTAGTGCGGTTTCTAATATGATAAAGAACAATACTGACAGAGAATCATGGATTGTAGAACCACAACTTTCTAGTGAGTTTGCTATAGGGAAAAAAGGTAAAGTATTGGCTTTAGTAGGTGCAACATTTAATTCGGCAAAGAATGCTAACACCACTATGCAAGGAGAAGGTTTTCTGACAAATGATTTGATAGATAATTTAAGTGCAGCCAATACGGTTGTTTTTTTGAATGATCAAGAGAGTCAATATAAATATCAAGCAGTATTTACACGAATTAATTATAGTTATCAGACTAAATATTTTATTAATTTGACAGGAAGGAGAGATGGATCTAGTCGTTTTTCTCCAGAAAACAGATTTGCCAATTTTGGTGCGGTAGGATTGGCATGGATTTTTAGTAAAGAAGCGTTTTTAGAAGCTGTTGATTGGTTAAGTTTTGGTAAAATACGAGGGAGTTATGGGGTGACAGGAAATGACCAGATAGGTGATTACCAATATTTAGAAACTTATTCTGTATCGCAAGATGGGAATGTACATCCTTATTTAACACCTACCCGTTTGTACAATCCAAATTTTAGTTGGGAGAAAAATAAAAAACTGGATATTGGTTTAGAGTTAGTTTTTTTTAAAAACAGGTTAAATCTACAAATTGATTATTACAGAAACCGTTCAGATAATCAATTGATTGGTTATACATTACCAGCTACGACTGGATTTAGTTCTATACAGGCTAATTTGAATGCTCTTGTACAGAACCAAGGAATAGAACTGAGTTTAACAACTTTGAATGTGAGTAAAACTAAATTTAGTTGGAAAACACTTTTAAATTTAACTATTCCTCAAAATAAGCTACTTGATTTTGAAGATTTAGCGACTTCTAATTATGCGAATCAATTTGTGATAGGAAAGTCTATAGATATAAGAAAACTGTACCATTACCAAGGAATAAATGAGCATACTGGAATTTATGAGTTTTATGATTATAACCTAGATGGTAGATTGACAGCGGTTGAGGATAAACAAGTTGTGGTTGATTTTAATCCTAAATGGTATGGAAATATGATTAATACCATAATGTATGGAAATTTTGAAATGGATTTTAATTTACAATTTGTAAAGAAGAAAGGGTATCATTTGCAACAAACATTTACTATGCCCGGAACGATGAGTAACCAGTTGACAGATGTACATGATTATTGGAGTTTATCTAATGTAAGTTCATCTAATCAATTGCCTTCTAACGGAGGATTAAATACGGCATACAATGCTTACCAAAATTATATAGCGAGTGATGCAATTGTTGTGGATCGATCTTTCTTAAGATTAAAAACCTTAGCTATAGGTTATACAATTAGGGATCAGAGATTACAAGGAAATCATATACAGATTTTTGCACAAGGCTATAATTTATTGACTTTTTCTAAATACAAGGTAGCAGATCCTGAACATAATCAAGATTTTTTACCACCATTAAGAAGGTACACAATGGGAGTAAAGTTTAATTTCTAAAAATTATAAAGATGAAAAAAATCTACATTTATTTATTAGTCGCAATACAGTGTTTTTATCAATATGGTTGCAAAGATTTTTTGGAGATTGATGAACCAAAAGGTCAATTACCTTCTCAATTAGTTTTTAATTCAGAGCAAACTGCAGAAGCTGCTTTAGTCAGTATTTATTCTGATTTACGGACAAGGAGTAGTGTATCTGGTAATATGACAGGAAACAGTTTAGTTTATGGATTATATACAGACGAATTAGATTATTATGGTCAGCCATCATCGCCTACTCAAAATTTTTATTCGCATCAAGTTTTACCGAGTAATGCTGCTGTAAAGGAAATATGGTCGCAAGGTTATAAAAATATATACAATTGTAATGCGATTATAGAAGGTGTAACTAATTCAGTATCTATTTCTAATGCTAAAAAGCATGTATTAATTGGAGAAGCATTGTTTCTAAGAAGTATGATATTATTTAATTTACATCAATCTTTTGGTGAGATTCCTTTAACTCTAACAACAAATTATATTTACAATTCTAGTATAGGAAAATCTGATCATTTTACGATTCTTGAACAAATAATAGAAGATTTAGAAAAATCTAAAAATTTAATAGGTGATGAGAATTTAACTAAAAAAACAAGAGTCAACCAGTTTGTTATATCTGCATTTTTAGCTAGAATTTATTTATATAATGAGAGATGGCTAGATGCTATACGAGAAAGCAGCGGGTTGATAAACTCTAACCAATTTCATTTAGAAGAAAATCTGAATACAGAATTTCTTGTTGGTAGTCGTTCGGTAATATTTCATTTATCACCTAGAAGTAGTAATGAAAATACAGCAGAAGGAAGTAATTTATTGTTTGAGGTTGGTCCTCCAAATAATGTTGCATTAAGTACCACATTTGTCGATTCATTTAAGCCGTTAGATAAAAGAAGGCTTGATTGGGTAAAGCAAGTAGAAAATGATGAACAAGTTTGGTATATGCCTTATAAGTATAAAGAACGATTTGCTACTTCTGAGTCTAAAGAATATTCTGTAATATTTAGGATAGCTGAACAATATTTGATTTTATCGGAGGCGAGTTGGAAAATGAACGATTATGAGCAAGCAGTGATTAATTTGAATATCGTTCGTAATCGGGCAGGTTTAGAATCGGTAGAATGGCAAAATTCTAGTCAATTTTTAGATTTATTAATAGAAGAGCGTCAACATGAATTTTTTGTTGAACAAGGATTACGATGGTTCGATTTAAAAAGGTGGAATTTAGCTGGTGATTATTTGGCGGATAAGAAAATTGGTTGGGCAGAAAAAAGTTATTTATTTCCGATACCAGAGTCAGAATTAATCATCAATTCTAATTTGTTACCACAAAATTTAGGATACTAAAATTGTTTTATAATGTACAATATAAACGTTTTAATTTTACTTCTTTTTTTTAGTAACTCGAATGTTTATGCGACTAATGTTGAAGAACTAGATACAATAGACTGGACGGGTTTGATCTATACTGAAACATTGAGCAATGATGCTAGATGGATGGTAACTACAGAACAAAAAGTCTCTAAAAAAAGATTTTCTACTTTAATTGATGTGGATAATGCAAGAGTGCATGAGTTAGGTCAAATTAAATTACCTCAGTTTAATTATAGTAGTGAATATTTGGCTTATGTAGATTCTGAAGATGTACTTATTTTATTAAAAATGAGTGATTTTTCTGTTGTTAAAAAGGTACAAAAACGGGTAACTAATTATCATATAAATTGGAATTTTTCTGGTTCTACACTTGCATTTTTTACAGATAAAGAAAAGAATTTGCATGTATATGATGTAAAACAGAAAAAGGAAATGATATATGAAGGAACTGTTGATTATAAATGGCATCCAAATGAGCAACGTCTAATTATACTAAAAAGGCTTTCTAATAATGAGAAGGAGTTAGAATTGATAGAGGTTAAATTAGATGATTTTAAAGAAAAGGTACTGATGAAAGTGGATCACTTGGAGGTTCAATTGCTTAATTTTTCTAAGGAGGGGAATACTTATGGATTACTTGAAAAAGTAGGGAAAGAAAAAAATGTTTTACATGTTTGGTACAATGCACATTATTTTGTTTTAACTGTTAATGAATTATCTACTTATGATGTTAGACTTTTTTCTAAAAATCATATTGAGATAAGTGATAGTGGTGAAGATATTGTGCTTAATTTACCCGCTGTAGCTGTTGAAAAAAATGATGTTGTTGTATGGTCGACATCTGAAAAATGGAATCCTTATTTACTGACTTATAATCGTGAGAGGTCTTTGGATGTAAAAAAAGCAATTTGGAATCTTAAGAAAAATGAAAAAAGAATTGTTTCATCTGATCAATTTCCTGTTATAAAATGGAGTAGAGGTTTTGATAAATTGATTAAATACCACCCATTGAAATACGAACCCATGTTTTTACCAGACCAATATATAGATTTGTATTATGAGGATTTGAAAAAGAATAAGGTTGAATTGATTGAGAAAAAAATCTATAATGGACCAGGTGTTATACATTTTTCGAATTCGGGTCGTTATATTTTGTACTTTTTTGATAAAAATTGGTGGATTTATGATACAGAGTTTAATTTAAAAAAGAATTTAACTATTGATTTATCTGTATCTTTTTTGAGGGACGATGGCATTGTTTCTAATTTATTACCTTATGGGTTTGGTGGATGGTCTAAAAATGAAGATGAATTACTTTTATATGATCAATATGATGTTTGGAAAGTGAATATTCTGTATAGAAAGCAAACAAAATTAACAGATGGAATAAATGAAAATAGTGTTTATAGAAGAACAGATAATTATACGGTTGAGTGGAATTCTGTAAATGAATTAACCTTTATAAAAAAAGATGACCTTGCATATACACAAAGTATTTGTGTTTTAGAATCGAAGAAAATAATAGATGTTTATAAGACAATAAATGGTATTTCTAAAATAATTAGAATGGGAAATAAATTTGTTTTTATAGAAGAAGCTTATAATTTATCTCCTATTGTAAAGAAAATAGAAAAACAGAAAATAACAAATTTGTATAGAAGTAATGTAGCTATAGAATCTAAAGATTTTGGATTTTTTGAGTATATAGAAATTGAATCTGAAATTTTTGGTAGGATAAAAGGTGTTTTATTATACCCTTCAAGTTATAATCCTTTGAAAAAATATCCGATGGTACTTCAGATTTATGAGGATAAAACAAGCTATAAAAATGAGTATAAGCCATTAACAGATTTTAATTCTGATGGTTTTAATATTTTAAAATATATTACGAATGATTATTTTGTTTTTTTACCAGAGATTAAATATACCGTTGGACAACCTGGTTATTCTGCGTTGCATTGTGTAGAATTACTTTTAGACAAGGTCGTAGAAAATAAGTCAATAGATCTAAATAGAATTGGTTTAATTGGTCATTCGTTTGGAGGATATGAAGCTGCATTCATAGCAACTTTATCTACAAAATTTAGAACAATAGTCGTGGGTGCTGGAGTAGTGGATTTGATTAGTTGGTATCATGATTATAACGAGGAATGGATGAAAAACCAAGATTGGAGAATGGAAAATCAACAGTTTAGAATGGGAGGAGGGTATTATGATAATAAAGAAGGTTATCGTAACAATTCGGCTATTAATAAAATAGAAAATATAAAAATTCCATTATTGATATGGTCTGGAAAAAATGATACTAATATTAATTATTTTCAAAGTATTTATATGTTTAATGCGTTGAATAAGTTACAAAAAGAAGCAAATTTACTTCTTTTTGAAAATGAGGCTCATAATTTATTAAAACCAGAAAACCAAAAACAATTAACGGATTATATTTTTAAATGGTTTGAGAAGTATTTGAAATAAAATAGGGCTTCTAAATGAAGCCCTATAAATTATTCCCATCTTAGTAAGGGAACACTACAACTGGTTTCTGATGATGAGATGTTTTTATAAACATCATGTCCGTTAAATGTACAAGCAACGTTGCCTGTTTCTGAACAATCTACTTGTACTTTTTCACAGATTTCTTCTAAAGTATTGTAAATGTATCCATCCATTAAGAATGCATCCGTCTCAGACGATTTGTTTTCATTTGCAAAAGCAAAAGTTAACGCCATTAAACCAATTCCAATTGGTAAAACTTTACTTAAAATGTTCTTTTTCATTTTGTTAATTTTTAATAATTAATGACCTACTATTTTTTACAGGTGTTCGGTCTTCTCCTGAGTTGCAACTTTAATTTTTCATTTTATATAGATATAAATCATTGTTAAGAATGACAGCAATAGAATTTTTATAAATTTTAAAGTTTTTTAGTTTGTGATTAGGAAGATGGTCAAGATAAAAGCTATGGTGATAATTTTTACTTTTATAATCATAGACATCGATAATACTTGTGCTTGCAGTTTGTTTTTCGAATTTACCGATTCTATTACTGTGGATGTAAAGGTATTGATTATAGGTATCTGAGAATTGATTTACACGAATAGAATTTGGACCAAGTTTGTATTGGTTCTGTTTAGGATAATAGGATATATCTAATTGGGCTTTATTAATGGTATCGATACTCGTAAATTGATATTTTTCGGTCATGATAGAATCTAGAATAATTATGTTATTACGGTAGTAATACATGTATAAGTATTCGTTATTTTGTTTATTCCAGATTAGTTGCCCGTCTGTGTCGAATGTGCCATTTATTTGGTTTGTTAAGCTGGTATGGTTTAGATGTAGATTATATTTATTTGCTTTTTTCTGTAGTAAACCAAGTAAATTGTAATGATTTGTTTTATTAGAAGCTTGAATACCAAAGTTTTCATTTTTTCCGATTGTGAAGTGGTTAAAATAAGCTAAATCTTTTGTAATTGTTTTACCAATCGATTGATGAATTTCTCCTTTTTGTATAATTGCCAAAGAACCATCACCAATGTAAAAATTAGGTGAGTCTACATGAATTTTTAGTCGGCGATAGGGAAGGTTTTCATGTTCTATTTTTAATTGTATTTTTGAAACAGATCCTGTATGATAATCATAAGTTTTAAGATATAGTGGAGCATTGGGATGGCTCAAATAAATGTAACAACTATCAAAACCTGCAATATAGTAACCGTTTGAATTTAATTGATAAACTGATTTTTTTTCTGCGAAATGAGGTATATATTTTCTTATGAATGCATTGTTGTATTGGGATTTTTTTTCTGATAAAAAATACAGAATCGTGACACTAAGAATTCCAATTATTACTAAAAAGCCTTGTCGGATTAGAAAAAAAATCCATTTGCTTGAAGAAAAGATTATTTTAATTCCGATCAAAGCAAAAACTATAAAAATAAGATTAAAAATCAAGTGTTCTGTCCAACTGAATTTTTCTAAAACACCACCACATGAACAAGGCGTAAAAGCTGTAAACTTTAAAATGATGATGATGTAGGTTGTAAACATAACCATTAATAATAGTGATAGCTGTAAGGCTACCTTTATTAATGAGGGAATCATCAGTAATACAGCCGTTATTAACTCTATTATTATAACACCATACGAAATAGGAACTGCAAAACTTGCTAATAATGGAGATTGTCCTAATTGACTTTGATAAGTATCAAAATCTAGTAACTTGCTTATTGCAGCGTAGACGAATAATAGAATGAATGAATACCTAACAAATTCTATTACGAGATGTTGTGATTTTTTCATCTTTTTTAGTTTTAGTTCTTTTTCACATTTGCATCTTTATCCTTTGGAGGAGGATCATTGTCATTCAAGTTATTTTTTGTGGAATCGGTAGGGATTTCTGAAATATTTTTTTGGTATGTAGGAATGGTTTCTAGTTCTTCGTATTCTGAGCATCCTATGATAAGGAGAAAGAAAAAGATGTAGGTAAATTTATTTTTCATGACATATAATTTTGATGTTTTCAAAGCTACTTGTCTCAAGAGAATGTATCCATAAATCAATAGGAGGAATAAATAAATGGAAAAGTTTAATTTATAAATTAGTCTTTTTGTTGTTGTTTAAGTTGTTGATTTATAGTTTTTTATTTTGATTTGTACCTTTTGTTTGATTTAAGAAAATGTAGTTGTTTTTGAATGGTAATTAATGACTTGATATTCGTTATTTTTAGTATTCATTTTGTCTTGATATAAATCATTCGCATAGAAAATGCTCAGTTAATCTTTTGACGTTCACAAATCTTATTGACACTCGACTTTACAGCAATGACGTTTTTATTTAATATTAATTTGAAACTGACGTTTAAATCGAATGCGTTAAAAAATGAGTAGAATAAACAGAATAAAATGATTTAGTGAGCGATAGCGAATCATTTAAATCATTTCTGTGTTGAGACTAATTTTTAGCATAAGATTTATGTCAAAAGCGTTTTTGTTTCGTTTTTGGGCTTTCAAAAATGAAAGCAGGAATATTTTGAATTTATTCATTTTTTGCTTGATACAAAACATTTGATATTTAAGAATTTGATATTAAGAGGAGAAGCTCCAGTGGAGCTTAGGTAATTATTATTTTACATTCATTTTGTCTTGATACAAAACATTTGATATTAAGAGGAGAAGCTCTAATAGAGCTTAGGTATTTTTTCTTTAAACTTTTACCTTGATGTAAAAGTTGCAAAACATCAAGACTTCGATTCTCGACGTTCAATAACCATCTCACGCACTAAAAAGATTAAATGATTCGTTAATACTCACTAATCTTTTTCACGTTTGTATCGATGAATTGAAACTCGTCTGCAAATCGTATGTCGTTTGGTAATTCTTTATTAAAAAGAAAATTTAGATGCTATTTTTTGACTTGTAAATGCTATAAATTGTTAATAGACAATATACTGTACAAAAATGTACAAAAGTGTTTAAACGGATCTGTTTGGTCACGTATTCTTGTAATCAACAAATCATTGTTAGAGTTTTACAAAACCAATGCGCATTTGGTTTGAAGAAATTATTAATTAAAAAGAGCATTAAAATGGCAAAACAAAAAGGTTTTTTAAAAATTAGAGGTTCTATTGGTGATTTGAATTTCTATAAAACAAAATTGGGTTATATGGTTCGTGAGAAAGGAGGAGTGGATCGTAATCTGATTATGAGTGATCCCAGGTTTCAGAGAACGAGGGAGAATATGCAGGAGTTTAAGAATGCAGGCATTGCAGGAAAAACATTGAGAAATGCTTTTAATGGAATCACAAGAAATTCGAAAGATAGTTTATTGGTTAGTCGAATGACCAAATTTATGTATTCTGTATTGAAGGAAGATCATGTTAATGCTAGGGGAGAAAGACAAGTAGTGAATGGAGATCTTGGTATTTTGAAGGGATTTGATTTTAATGCGAATGCACCTTGGTTAACGACAGTACTTTTTAAACCAAAAGCAACTATCGATCGTGTAACAGGTGTTGTAGAGGTAGAGTTACCAGCTTATGTACCGATCGACTCTGTGATTGCACCATCGGGTGCAACTCATTATCGAATTTTAACTGCGGCTTCTGCAATTGATTTTGTCAACAACGAAAGTAAGACTGTTAGTTATTATACTGACTATTTGGCTTATGATGAGGTAGAGACGGTTGCCGATATTTTGGAGAATAATTTAGAGGCTAATTCTACTGATTATTTAATGGTTACAATTGGGATTGAATTCTATCAAGAGGTTAATGGATCTTACTATTCTTTGAAAAATGGGAGTTTCAATTCGGTTACAATTTTAGATTTGGATGTTGTATGATAGAATTGTTACGAACTTATCACGAGCAGGGAACGAATGGTGTAATTAGGATAAAAGAAAAAGTAATCTGTTATAGTATTGAGTTGCCCTGGAGGTTGAATATACCAAGTGAATCGTGTATTCCTGAGGGAATTTATTTATTGAAGAAACGATTTAGTAAGAAATTTAAAAATCATTTTATTTTAGAAGGAGTACCTAATCGATCTTTGATTTTAATTCACCCAGCTAATCATGCACAGCGAGAATTAAGAGGATGTATAGCACCTGTAAGTAAACTTGTAGGTGAAGGAAAGGGAACAGAATCTAGAAAAGCATTCAATTATTTGAAAACGATTCTAGAGAGCTGTTTACAACAAAATAAAAAATGTACCATAACTATAAAATGTAAATATGAACATATTGAATAGATTTCAAGCTCCAACCCCTAAATTGTTTCAAAATTTACGAAATCTAGGTCTTAGTTTGGCTGCGATAGGAGGTGTATTGATTTCTGCACCTGTTAGTTTACCTACTTTATTGGAAAGTATAGGGGGGTATTTAACTGTAGCGGGAGGTGTTTTGTCTGCTGTCAGTCAATTGACGATCAATGATCATGACGATACCCCCAATGATGAATAATAATTCGTCTCTGTTGTTTGGAACTTTAGGAGGAACCTTGTCGGGTTTTTATGCTAGTATCCATTGGGAAGATGTTTTTTCGACAATTTTGATGTCTATAGTTGGAGCTATATGTAGTTATACTGTTTCTTCTATCTTGCATAGGAGTAAAAATAGTTAAAAAGAAAGTAGGTGATCACACCTACTTTTTTTATGAATAACTAAGTCGGAGATTTTAATTTAAAGACATCGAGAAATTCTTCGAATGTGATAAAATCTTTTTTTTCTTTCCCTAGTTTGTTTCTTACTATGTTTAACATTTTAAGGCTTTGTCTATAACTTCTACCTGTTAATAGTGAAACGTCTTTTGCATAAATTACAATTCTTTTTGGTTCTTTTCTCATAGAATATTATTTAATACAAAACGATGTAATTATTGAAAATCAATTGAATATACTAAAAATTTATATCTTTTATTAAAAAATGATATTTAATAAAAGATATAAGTCGTTTTTTTTATCAATTAGGATTGAGTTTAATAGTTCATCTATTTAAAATATAATTATCTCACTTTAAATATGTTGATTGATTATATGAGATGATTCTTCTAAAACTTAACAGTTGATTAACTAAAATAACTGTAAAAAATGGTATTTTAACATAAATAAATCACAATTATGAGTAAAGAAAATAATTATTACACTAAAGAAAATCACGGGAATTATGAATTAATTTCTTTAGGCGAATTTAAGTTAGCAGAAGGTGGTGTAATTCCAAATTTAGAATTAGCAGTTAAAACCCAAGGTATCTTAAATGAAGCTAAAGATAATGCTATTTTGATTCCGACATGGTATTCTGGGACTACCAAAATATGGGAAGATCAGTACATTGGAGAAGGAAGAGCATTAGATCCAAGTAAATATTTTATTATACTAGTCAATCAAATTGGAAATGGACTTTCAACATCGGCTAATAATGCGCCAGAACCAATTAGTAAAGCCAATTTTCCTAAAGTGAGAATTGAGGACGATGTAAAAGCACAATTTAAATTGGTTACAGAACATTTTGGTATAGATCAATTAGAGTTAATTGTTGGAGGTTCTATGGGGGCACAACAAACCTATGAGTGGATTGTAAGATATCCTGATAGCATGAGAAAAGCTGCTCCAATTGCAGGGTATGCTAAAAATAGCGAACACGATTTTGTTTTTACTCAAACATTGATGGACACCTTATCGTTTGATCCTAATTTCAAAGATGGAAATTATGACAGCCAGGAAAGTATGGTCGATGCCCTAAAAAGACAAGGTAATTTGTGGAATGTGATGGGATATTCACCAGAAATGTTTCGCCAGGAAGCTTATAAAACATTAGGTTTTGAAGATGGTAATGCTTTTGCAAAAGGTTTTACAGAAGAATATTTTGCAGTTTTAGATCCAAATGTATTGCAAACTTGTGCTTGGAAATGGCAAAGAGGTGATGTAAGTAGAAATACAAATGGAGATCTAAAAGCTGCGCTAGGACGTGTGAAAGCTAAAGTTTACGTTATGCCTATCGATTACGATATGTTTTTTATTGAAGCAGATTGTAAATTAGAGCAAGAACTTATTCCAAATAGTGAATTTAGACCTGTCAAGACTATTTGGGGACATTTGGGATTATTTGGTATGGATAAAAGTTATCTAGATCAAGTGGATGATCATTTAAAAGAATTATTGAGTCTGTAATAAACTACAAAAGCTAACCAAAAGGTTAGCTTTTTTTATGCCTTGAATTTATCAAAGTTAAACTCATATTTTTAGATAAATTATTTAAATAAAAAAATTAAATTAGAGTCTTAATAGTATAAAAATCTTTTCTAACTATCTCATAAACAAAATTTAATTTAGGATTTTCACCAAAATAGGTCACTTCTTGTTCTCCAGTTTTCGTAGCACCAATACGCCCTATGGCGATTTGCGAGCGAATATTGTCAGCACCGATATGAAAATTTACCTTGGAAACAAACTGAAAAATATAGTCTAACATCAAAGCCTTTACCGATTTATTAATGCCTTTTCCCCAATACTCAACTGCATAAAACGTGTAGCCGATAAAAATGCTATTTTCTTGTTCGTTAAAATCATAAAACCGTGTACTTCCGATAATATTTCCAGAATCTTTTTCTACAATTTTAAAAGCTCCTTTACTTTGTATAGCTCCATCAAAGAACGTTTTGAATACTTCTTTTTTCCAACGGTTTTTATTTGGATGCTGCTCCCATATTTTAGGATCAGAAGCAACAATATATAAAGCTTCGAAATCCTCTTCCTGTAAAGGGTAGAGGATAACCACTTCGTTTTCTAATTGGGACTGAATGTCAAATTTCATCTATTTTTACTTTAATACGATTTACAATTTCTTTTTCATCATGATATCGGTTTGCTCATCATCTCCCAATTTGAAAATGTGTTTATCAAATGCCACAAATCCATTTTTTTCATAAAAGCGAATAGCTCTAGGATTTTCTTCCCAAACACCCAACCAAACATACGCTACCTCTCCGTTATATGCTATTTCTATTGCTTTGTCATATAATAGTTGTCCTACTTTTTTACCATGATACTCCTGTAAAACATAAATCCTTTCTATTTCAAGACTGCTGCTATCTTGTAATTCTGTTTGGGAACTTCCAAAATTTAATTTTAGATAACCAATGACTTTTTCTGCTAAAACAACAAAATAAAACTCCGAATAGTCATCATTCAATTCTTCAGTTAGCTTTTCGATAGAAAAACCTTCCTCTAAATATTTTGACATATTTTCTTCGGTATTGCTTTCTGCAAATGTTTCAAAAAACGTTTTTCTGCCAATTTTTTGTAGTAAACCAATATCCTGAAACATTACTTTTCTAATTTCTATGTTTTCCATTTTTTTCCAATTTAAATTTTCCATTCGTAGTTTAACCATTCTGTATTTTCATTTGCTCCTAGACGTTCATAAAATCTTTTGCCGTCTTCATTCCACGATGCCACGATCCATTTTATTTGTCCGCAATTATTTATTTCTGCTTGTTTCTTTAATGCTAACATGAGTTGTTCTCCAATCTGCTTACCTCTATAATTTTTATCAACATATAATTCTTTCATATAAATAGCTGGTTTATTCTGTGCAGTGTAAGGAATAAAATAATAGACCAATATACCTACTATGAACTTATCTTTTTCAGCAACAAGGCATTGAAAATCATTGGGACTTTTTATAAATCCGCTTTCTTTTACAACCTCCGGTGTAATAGCGAATACATCAATGTATTTTTCAAACACTGCTAATTCTCTCATTAATTCCCAAAGTCGTTCACTATCAGCTGCTACAGCTTTTCGAATGGTTATTGTCATACTTTTCATATTACATCATTTTTCACTGGAATACTTCAAATGTAAAACTATATTGGATTATATTTGTAGTCCAATTTATACAAAATGAATAGTCCAATTTTAATCCGTCTTTTTAGTGAATTACTAATCGATGATACTTCTGAAAGAGCTGTTTATCTTCAATTAGCGGATGGAATTTTGGCTTTGATTAAAAACAATAAACTGCTTTCTGGACAAAAGTTGCCCAGTTCAAGGGACATTTCATCATTATTACACATTAACAGAATTACAGTTTCAAAGGCTTTCGAAGAATTGCAAACACAAGGTTGGTTAGAAAGCTTTGTAGGACGAGGGACATTTGTTTCTTCTCACATCCCATTATCTGAACCAAAAACATTACAAAACGCTATTGCAAATGCACCGCTAAAAAAAGCTGGCTTTACAATTTATTCTAAGCCTCATTTAAATATTCCTCTAACAGTAACTAATACTAAACTTCATTTAGACGATGGATTTCCGGATCCTAAATTAGCCCCGATAAAAGAATTGTATAGAGCCTATCGAAACCAATTATCGAGAGGTGGACTTTATACTAAATTTGGGAGTTATAGCTATCCGAATGGTTCTGAATTATACAGAGAAGCACTCTCTAACTACTTGAATGAAACAAGAGGATTGAAGACTAGCGAAAAAAATATTCTTTCGGTAAGAGGGACACTCATGGGCATCAATCTTGTCTGCAATGCTTTGATTGATGCAGGAGATGTTATTGTCTCAGGTGTACCTGGCTGGAACAGAGCAGAAATGAACTTTATTCATGCGAAAGCCAAACATATCACTGTACCTGTAGACGAAAACGGTTTGGTTGTGGATGAATTGAAAAAGATTTGTCAACAACGAAAAGTAAGAATGGTCTATGTAACTCCTCATCATCATTATCCTACAACAGTGTCGCTTCGTATAGATCGAAGGTTGGAATTGTTACGACTTGCGAATGAATACGGCTTTATTATTTTTGAAGATGATTACGATTTTGATTTTCATTATAAACATCGTCCGTTGCTACCACTTGCAAGTGCAGATGAAAACGGTATGGTCATTTATTGCGGTTCATTTAGCAAAAGCTTTTCTCCTGCTTTCCGCATGGGCTATTTGGTTGTTCCAGAAAATGTAGCAGAACACCTTTCCAATGTTCGTATTTTATTAGATAGACAAGGTGACCACATTTTGGACAACGCTATGGCTGATTTATTGAACGAAAATACCATACAACGTTATCTTAGAAAAGCTTTAACCGTATACGAAGAAAGACGTGATATTTTTTGCAACTTACTTAACTCTGAGCTGAGTGGCAAAGTAAACTTTGCTATTCCTGAAGGTGGTATGACTGTTTGGACTGAATTTGATGAAGCTATAAACCTAGAAGTACTAGCACAAAAAGCTTATGATAAAGGATTGTTTATTTCCAATGGAAAAATACATCAATATACAAATTACAATACCAATGGCGTACGTTTGGGGTTTGCATCTTCTTCTATAGATGATTTGGAAAAGAGTATTGATATTTTAAAGAAAATAATTTAATAAGTTATTTAGGTTGTTGCTTTATAGTTTATCTTAAAAGAATTATAATTATCAAAAAAAATGTCAGTTAACCAGCTAATGGATTAATATTATGACATAAATTTCTTTATAAAAATTACTAACGATTAAATGTAAACCATTTTGTTAATTTATGTTTTTTATTTTTTAACCAATCAGAAACCATTTCCATACCAATGACAGAAAATGTAATACCGTTACCACCAAAACCAAGAACAAAATAACTGTTTTTAAAATCTTTATGTTCTCCTATGTAAGGTAAACCATCTTTGGTTTCTGCAAAAGTACCCGACCAAGAGAAATCTAAATAGAAAGTATTATTATTAAAATACTTATCAAATGATTTTAGTAATTTTTTGCTTTTACTATTGATTAATTTATCTCTTTTTTCAGGATTTTGAAATTCTACATCTTCACCACCAATTAGCATTCTACCATCATCTGTTGTCCTTGCATATAAGTATGGATCTGCTGTATTCCAAATCAAAATATCCTTATAGCTTTTATATATTTTAGGATCAATTTCAGATACCATCGCATAGGTACTAATTAGGTCAACAAATTTTTCTTTGATGATTTGAGTACTTTCATAACCTACACAATAAATAATTTTTTTTGCAAGAATATTGTAATCTGAACTCAAAATTGCTTCGTTATGATCTGTGAATTCATTTACGCTAACAAGTTCTGTTTTATCATATATTTCTAAACCTTTGGAAGAGTTAAAATGAAGTATTTCGTGAACTAATTTAAATGCATCTACACTAGCTCCTTGATTGGATATGATGCCACCGAAAGTATTTTTTAAATTGTATTTTTTTAGAATTACATCTGAAGATAACCAATCGACATTAAAACCATTTTCTTTTCTAATATCATATTCATTTTTTAACCAATCAACATCCTTTTTATTTGCAGCAAAATACAAGGATTTTTTTTCTTTAAATCCTGCTTTTGATTTTATTTTTTTGCATAAATCACCTAAAGTATTGATAGATTCAGAACAAGCTCTATAACTATTTACCGCTCCATCTTTACCAATTAGTTCTATTAATTTGAATAATGGTACATCTATTTCATATTGTAACATAGATGTTGTGGCAGAAGAACTACCATTGGCAATTTCTCTTTTGTCTATTAGGATCGTTTTGTATCCATCTTTTATACATTGATGCGCAATTAAGCTACCTGTTATGCCGCCACCAATAATTAATACGTCACAAGATTTATTTTCTTTTATAGATGGGTAACTATTGATAATTCCGTTTTTTATTAACCAAAAAGGTTCGTTTGATTTTAGATCCATGATTAAGAAATTATATAGCTTAGACTAATTAAATTTAGTAATTATAAATGATAATCGATTCAATTTTATAGTTGGTAGTTATTTATAGGATTAGAAAAAAAAATATGATCTTAATAAAATTAAGTTTGTTTATTTGGAAATATCAAAGGCAAATGTATTTAGTAAAATAAAAATTAAAAGTAAATAGCGAATTGAAAGATTCAATACTAGAAAGTATTTTAAAGTGTGCTGACATCCACTAACACAAAGAAAAATCTAAAGGTATCATAGAACAATGAAAAATGTAGTGAAATTAGATCATTATTATCATCCTGATGAGCTGAAAGAAGCACTAAATGAGTTTGTAGAAAACTATAACAATTGTATCTATCATGAGGCTTTGAACAACCTTACGCCTTCGGATGTGTATTTTGGTAGAGCAGATAAAATTTTGAAACAAACAATTGCAAAAAGAAGGCAATTGTATTTTCAAGATAAAATAATAAATTTATAAACCAAACCCTCTCTTAATTTTTAGAAACAGATGTCCAAATTATTTTGACAACGTACAATGTTAATAATGAAATAGATGAAATAATGAATGAGTTTTTACCTACATTAAAAAATGATAATAAAAAAGAAAATATTATTCAATGGTTAGGAATAGTTTTATTCCTGCTAATTACTTACCTATTTATTTATAATAGCAATCAAAATGCAGTGAAAAATATTAAAGAAAAAAGATTATATACAATTGGTATAATTTCTGGATTTTCAAAGACAAGAACAACTAGGTTTGTTGAGTATATTTATTCATATTCGGATAAAACGTTTGAAGGTAAATCTTCAGTTAACATTAATAAATATTCTGTAGGAGATAGGGTATTGGTCGTTTATAATACTAATACAAATGTAAATATTTTACTCCCATATTTTGTAGATGATTCTATAAAAGAACCATATAATGGATGGAGTAAACCTCCTATGATTAATGTTACTGATGATGATATTATCAAATATTTAGAAGAAAAATATTAATTTATCAGATGTGATAAATCTATTGTTTTTACATATTTATTACAACTATATTTAATAACTAGTTATTCTCAATAAAACAAAAGGCAAACATTAGTTTGCCTTTTGTTGGTAATATTTCAGATTTAGTGATGCTGTAAAAGTTAAGTGTAACTAGTTGTAAATAATTTTTTTTTAATTTAAAGATAGATAACTATTGATAATTCCGTTTTTTATTAACCAAAAAGGTTCGTTTGATTTTAGATCTATGATTAAGAAATTATATAGCTTAAAACTAATTAAATTTATTAATTATAAATGATAATCAATTCAATTTTATAGTTGGTAGTTATTTATAGGATTAGAAAAAAATATGATCTTAATATACTTTTAAAGAAATTAAGTTTGTTTATTTGGAAATATCAAAGGCAAATGTATTTAGTAAAATAAAAATTAAAAGATTTATTATGCAAAAATTAAGTATTGTAGCAAAATTAGTAGTTAATAGCGAATTGAAATATTCAATACTAGAAAGTATTTTAAAGTGTGCTGAACAATCAAAAAAAGAAGAAGGAAATATTCGATACGATGTTACTGAGGATATTTCAAATCCAAACATTTTTATAATCATTGAAGAATGGGCTTCACAAGAAGCAATTGATTTTCATAATTCAAGTTCCCATTTCAAAGATTTAATTGAAGCCATTTCTGGAAAAGCTGAAGTTTCAATTCATACTTCAAAATTAGTTAGTTAGAACACTTATTAAATTTACTTACCTTTGCAAAACTATTTATAAAATATGAAAGTTTTAAAAGCATTTAATCAGCACATAGTTCCTTAGTTAATACTCTGTTTTAATTAATACTTTTTATGTGTTCCGTTCGATTTTTTATCTAACGGATATGTTTTTATGTCTAAATATTTTATAACAATGAAAAAATCATTTTTTCTTTTACATATTGCTATATTATTAGCAGGAATTACAGGGATTTTTGGAAAATTAATTAATCTAAATGAAGTATTAATAACGTTTTATAGAATGTTATTTGCTGGAATTATTTTAATTTTTTTATCTTTTTTTATTCAAAAATCAAAACAAAAAAAATCTTTTCGTGAATTATTAAGAATCGGAGGTGTTGGATTGCTTTTAGGGTTACATTGGATATTTTTCTATGGGAGCATTAAATATTCTAATATATCCGTAGGAGTTGTATGTTTTTGTTTGGCTGGTTTTTTTACGGCTATTCTTGAACCATTAATTACCCAAAAAAAAAGCTTCTCTTTCTGAAATTTATTTGAGCTGTCTTACATTAGTTGGTATAGGTCTTATATTTAGTTTTGATACAAAGTTTAGACTTGGAATTACGCTTGGAGTTATTTCATCTATTCTTGTAGCTTTGTTTACGATTTATAATGAACGTTTAAGTAAAACTTATGAGGTATTAGAACTTACAAAAATACAGATGTTTTTAGGATCAGTAGGAATATTCTTATTGTTACCTATTATCATCTACTTTTATCCAATAGATTATTTTTTACCTAGTAAAAGTGATTTCTTTTATTTAATTCTTCTTTCTGGGTTTTGTACAGTTTTATTATATATTCTTTTAAATACTGCTTTAAAAAAAATATCTGCATTCACTGTGAATCTAAGTTTTAATCTAGAACCAATTTATACTATATTAATTGCGGTCGTTTTTTTTGATGAGTATAAAGATTTGAATGTTAATTTTTACATCGGATTAGTTTTAATATTATTATCTCTTTTACTCCAAATGCGAAGAGTTATTAAAAAAAATAATTAGTTATTTCTAAGGGCAAAATATTTTTATTTTGCCCTTATTATATTTATGTAATATATTGTTCATGGTCGGATATATTACAATAGTTTACCTTGTAACCAATAAAGTTTATGATATGGTAAAAAAAAAATAACGATTTAATAGTTATGAAATTTCTAATATTCATTGCCTTATTATTAATTCAAAGTTGTTATTCTTCAGATTGTAATTCAAAAATAGAGATAGAAAATATTGTAATAGAAGCAGCAAACAATATCAATATCTCATATTGTGATTTGGTGAATAATTCACTGAATGGAAATCCATATGCTATCAAAAAACTTTTATGTCATCATTATTTTGATGGTGAATCATCTTATTTACATTCGTTTTATGTGTATAAAATTTCTCAAGAATTAGGTGAAGATAAAGTCATTTCTATCATGAAATCTTTTAATGAGAAAAAATTGTTATATTATTATAGTAATTTAGAGTTTGGGATAGAACAAACTAATATCAATAAAAGTATAGAAATTGTATTCCCAAAACTGTATCAAGAATTATGGAATAATAAGAATCCAATGCATTAACGAATGATTTATAAATCTTAGATTAAATATTTTTAGGCTGAATGGAAAAGTTATACTTTATCATAGTCAAAAAATCAATTTAATCAATAATTTTAGTAAAGAAAACACTGTCAGAAGTCGTTTTGAAAACTGTTTTGGTGGTTTTTAATTCATATTCGTCAATCATATCATAAGTCTCTACAATAAATTTATTTTTGATATGATAAGTTCTGATGATTTTTGAACTATTTTCTCTTCCCAATTCTTTTCTGAAATCCATTTCTTGATCAACATGTTTAAAAGTTGGATTTTGCTGAATGTTCTGTATAATTCTTTTTACATCTTGACGATCAAACAAAAAAACGCTTTCTTGGTGTTTATTTTTTACACCTTCAATTGAATTTTCTACAATTCTGAAATCATTTTTAGGATCATAACCAATGTATCTAAAATCTGCTAAAGCATCTTCTTTTGAGTATAAATTACTTTGATTAAAATACCAAAATGCTGGAACCAAAACCATTGTCAACATCAGAATACTAATTATCCAAGCCAATTTATTGTAGCCAAAAAGTTTGATGAAATAAAAGACAAATGGTATAAGAATGAGAAAAATAATTCCTAAAACATATAAAGCCCAAATTCCCGTAACCATTAATTTTCTTTTTGATTGATTAAATCTAAAAATTCAGTTTCGGTAAGGATTGTAATCGTTCCAATTGCTTCTGCTTTTGTTAATTTACTTCCTGCTTTTTCACCTGCAATTAAATAATTAAGATTTTTACTTACAGCAGAAATATTTTTTCCACCATGATCTTCAACCATTTTCTGAGCTTGGGTTCTTGTAAATTGAGTTAAGGATCCTGTAAATAAAAAGGTTTTACCTTCTAAAATAGTTGAAATTGGTTCAGCTTCTTGCTCAATTTCCATTTTCAATCCATAAGATTTCAAACGTTCTATGATGATTAAATGATCTGGATTTTTAAAATATTCTTTGATAGAAATGGCAATTTTTTCTCCAATATCATCTACGCTCACCAATTCTTCCATTGTTGCAGAAATTAATCTGTCCATACTTTTAAAATGTTTGACTAATTTTTTTGCAACTGTATTTCCTACATGCCGAATTCCAATCGCATATAACAATCTTTCGAATGATTGTTCTTTTGATTTTTTTACCGAATCGATGATATTTTGAGCCGATTTTTCTGCCATTCTCTCAAGCGGAAGAATTTCTTCTTTTGTTAAAGTATAAAAATCTGCCACATTGTTTAGAAGATTTGCTTTGTGTAATAAAACAGCCGTTTCGCCTCCAATACTTTCAATATCCATTGCTTTTCTCGAAACAAAATGTTCTAATTTCCCAACGATTTGTGGCTCACAACCATTCTCATTCGGGCAATAATGTAAGGCTTCACCTTCATGTCTAATCAATGCTGTTCCACAAGAAGGACAATTTTTGATGTATTCTATTTCTTGGGTTTCTGGTTGACGAACATCTGTATTTACACCCACAATTTTTGGTATGATTTCGCCACCTTTTTCTACATAAACCATATCACCAATACGAACATCAAGTTTTTTGATAATATCTTCGTTATGCAAAGATGCTCGTTTAACAGTAGTACCAGCAAGCTGAACGGCTTCTAAATTTGCAACTGGTGTAATTGCTCCAGTTCTACCAACCTGATAAGAAATGCTCAGTAATTTAGTTTCTGCTGCTTCAGCTTTGAATTTGTAAGCAACTGCCCAACGCGGAGATTTTGCTGTAAAACCTAATTCTTCTTGTTGTGCAAATGAATTTACTTTGATCACGATTCCGTCAGTTTCAAACGATAAGTTATGTCGTTCTTTATCCCAATATTCAATAAAAGCAACAATTTCATCTACAGAATGACAAAGCTTGGCAGAGTTCGGAATTTTAAATCCAAATTCTTTGGCTTTTTCGATCATTTCCCATTGAGTAGAAAAAGTAAGATTTTCACCAACGAATGCATAAGGAAAACATTGTAAACCGCGTTTTGCAACCTCTGAACTGTCTTGTAATTTCAAAGATCCAGAAGCTGTGTTTCTTGGATTTGCGTAAAGAATTTGTCCTGCTTTTTCTCTTTCTAAATTTATTTTTTCGAAGGTTTCTTTCGGAATTGTAATTTCACCACGCATATAAAATTTATCAGGATAGTTTCCCTTTAAAATCAAAGGTAGAGAAGCAATAGTTTTGATGTTATTGGTAATTTCATCTCCAGCCGTTCCATCACCGCGTGTTACTGCTTGCGTTAACTGACCATTTTCGTATAAAATACTAATAGATGCACCATCGTATTTTAGTTCACAAACATAACTGACCTCATCTATAGATTTTTCTACACGATTTAGCCAATTCTTCATTTCGTCCAAAGAATAAGAATTATCCAAAGAATACATTCTGTATTCGTGTTCTATTGTAGGGAAATTCTTAGTAACCATTCCGCCAACTCTTACTGTTGGTGAATTTGGATCTTGGTATTGAGGATTTTCTAGTTCTAATTTTTGTAATTCTTTTAACTTTAAATCAAATTCAAAATCAGATATTGTTGGATTATCTAATACATAATAATTGTAATTATGTGAATTTAATTCTTCTCGTAAACTCAAAATCTTCTCTAAAATTTCCATACATTTAATACTTGAAGCAAAGATAAAACAAGAAGTTGAACAGACATGAAGAAAGTTTTTTTGTTTGATTCTTTAACATTGTTGTTTTTGGCTAAATATTTGAAGAAAATAAGAAAATAGCAATCGAATATATAAGTAGTCAAAAGAATTTAGACCTAGATATTTGTTTGAAAAAATTGTAATAATATAAATACAAAATAATAAACAGGCATTATGCCTTAATAAAAATTTGACCTTATGAATAATATTTTAGATGTTTTGGATACGAAGTCAAAAGAATTTGAAAACACTGTTTCTGTAGCAACTACAGGTGCAGCAGCTGGAATTGCAATAGCCAAAGCAATTGAGAAAAACCAAAAATTAGGTGCTGTAATTGGTATTGGTTTAGGTTTATTGGCTTATGCTTTGTTTAAACCAGATGAATCTAAATACGAAGTTGTTTTAGATGATTTTGAAGAAGAATTGGCTTAAAAACAGAAAACTCATTTCCGAAAAGAAATGAGTTTTTTTATATTATTTCACTTGTCTAGACATTAACCAACTGACAAACCCTCCAGTAAACAAAACGGTTGCAATCACAACTAAATAGTTAGAGATTGTAAATTCGAACGGAAAAGCAATTGCTGGTCCTGCATAAACAAAAGGAAAATGTGTTTGAATTATTCCAAGGATTGATGCGATAATTAATCCAGAAACCATAGCAGTTGTCGTAATAATCATTCCGGTATTGAAAAATATTTGTCGAATACTTTTTCTCATCATACCAAAACTGTACATAGTTTGTATCTCTGCTTTTTTATCGATGATGATGATGATGATCGTTCCTGCCAAATTAAAACAAGAAATAATGATGACCAACGTAAAAATCATGTAACTGATAAGATTTTCGATGTTCATTACTTTTAGAAAAGCTGCATCTAAATCTTGTCTCGTTTCCACATGGTATTGATCGCCTAAATTTTTAGATAATTCGTATTTTAATTGATTGAAAGATTTTTTACCATCTGTTTTAAGTTCGATTGAATAAACTTCGTTTGACTTTAAATTAAGTAATTTTTGAGCCAATGGAAGAGGCGAAAATAGATATTTATCGTATTGATCATTTAGATAAAAAATTCCAGTACTAAAAGCATCTTCCGAATAAAAACCATCGTCTTCTTGTTTAATTAAATTTGTACCAGGTTTTGGCATTATCAAACGAACTGGTGTTTGGTTATTGATAAAAATCTGCAAACGAGAACCAATACCTTCAGAAGCAATAATTTCATTTGATTGGTAATCAAAATATTTACCAGCAATTATTGCAGTATCAACTTTGGTAACTTTCAAGAAATTTTGATCAACACTTTTTAGATAAGCAATATCCTCAAAACTATTGTATTGTACATAAACTTTTTCTTCGATTACCTTAGAATAAGCAACAATGTTTTTATTTTCTTTAATTGTATTTTCGACATCAGAAAGATGAGGAAGAATTTTCCCGTTAGCTGGACTAATTTTTAATTCCGGATTTACATCGCTATAAAAACGTAAATTCATTTTTTCTAATCCGGTAAAAACAGATAAAATAACAAATAATGCAGCAGTTGCAACCATAATTGCAATAACAGCAATTGTAGTTAATATATTAACTGCATTGGTATTTGCTTTCGAGAAAAAATAGCGTTTCGCAATGTAAAAAGGAATGTTTTTCATCAAAGATTATAAGAGAGGATTATTTCCTTTACCATTAAGTGCACGATCGATTTTATCCATTTCGTCTAAAGTGTTGTCTAATTTGAAAACCAATTCTGGCGTAATTCTCATAGATTTTGCAGCACCTTTAGATAAAATTCCTCTAAATAATGAATTCTGATTTTTTATTTCTTTAACAATTTCGTCTTTCTTATCGTTTGGGAAAACACTCACGTAAACTTTAGCAACTCCCAAATCTGGCGAAACTTTAACCTCTGTAACACTAATGATGTTACCTGGATAAAATTCTATTGTCCATTTTCTGAAAGCTTCTGCTAATTCTTCTTGAAAAAGTTTTCCTACTTTTTGTTGTCTATTACTATCCAAAGTCTATTATATTTCTGCAAATGTAAGCATTTTATCAAAAAATTTAGTAACCCATGACATAAGTAACATGAGAAAAAATACTCAAACATTCGAGGGTATATTTATAGTCGTTCTTATTGATATTCAATTCAAATTTCGGAATTGCATTGTAAAAACTTAAACGTAAATTCTTATTCTTATCTAAGTTTAGATAAATGGAAGTGATTTTTGGACGGATTTCGTTCATCCAATTTTTTATTGCAAGATGATTTTCATTCAAATTCAAGTATTTTTTATACATTCTTTCAAAATACTTTTCATCTCTTTGGATTTGTGTCAAACGATCCAATTCTCTATAAATATCTATAAACTCACATAGTTTTTCTTTCTGAGGACAAAGACATTGAAAAGGATGAATGTCATTGTAATACCATTTTCGCCATTTTTCACAGCGCGTTTTATCAATCGCTTCCGTAAATTCATTTTCGTATTTCAGAAGCCACCAATTCATTCTACAGATTCTAAGATTATCCTTCGACAAAAGGATGAGTTCTTCTATATAAGCAACTGGATTGAGCATGATAAATTTTTGATTTACCTCTGAATCAAATATACAAATTAATTAGAGATTTTGTTGCTGAATTCTTTTTATAACAAAATTTTGATCTATTGTTAACTTTATAATCGACCATTGATTGATACTTTGATTGTCTTGAACAAAAAGTTTTTTGACCGGAATCTTTACTTCAAATTCTTCCTGATAATTTTTTAAATATTTCTTTTTATTAAGTTGATAAATTAATCCATACCAAGAATCTAACGGTTGATAAATCATAAACTGAATAGGATAGAGGTGATCGTAACCTTTTTGGTAAATAATACTCAATTCATAATTGTCTAATTCAATTTTAGATTTACAAAGAATATTTAGTTTATTTAGGCAATAATTGTTATCATTAATAATTTGATTTCCGATTAATTTCAAACCAAATTCATCAAAATCAATCGATTCGAATTGATAAGTTTGTGGATCAATCCAAAAATTAATTTCACTATTTTTTTCTTTTACTTTAGTTAATTGAGAAATAATAGAATCATAAATCTGATTTTTTACCGTGAACTGATTTGGTTCTTGAGCAATTGAAAAACAAGAACTTAAAAAAACAAAAAAGTATGTTAATTTTAGTTTCATAATTTATAAAAAACAAAATTAGCCTTTTCTATTTGCTTTTCTATAGTATATTTACTGAAATCTAACCCCTTAATTTATGAATAATGTAGAAACTTTATATTTGGATGTAAATAAGTTGGTCGAACAAAATGAACTTTCTTTGGCTTACGATGCATTGTACGATATTTTAGAAATTGATCCTGGTTATGGACGTGCACATAATTATCTTGGCTGGATTTATGAAACTAAAATAAAGGATTTTCACAAAGCTAAAAAGCATTACGAATTGGCAATAAAGTTTTGTCAAGACACTTTCCCTGTAGTTTACATAAATTATATTTATTTATTAATTGATCATGATGATTTGCGAGAAGCAGAGAATTTGATTGAAAAAGCAAGAAATGTACAAGGTATTGATTTTGCAACTTTGTTTTATCAAAAAGGTAAAATATGGGAAGATCGTTTGAAATTTAGAAAAGCTTATTTTTATTATAATTCGGCAAAAATTAGATCTAATAATAATGATTTTGTTCGAATGATGATTTTAGAAATGGAAAGAATTCACCATAAGATGAGCTTAGTAGAGAAGGTTTTGTCTTTTTTTGGGATTAAATAATGTTAAAATTATTGTAAATTTTATATTTATCTAGCTATAAATAGTGATAAATTAATTTATAACTGTACATTTGCACCACAGATAATTTATTCATAGTAGTAATACACAAAATTTGATATTCTTTTGTATCAAATTTATTACTAAAAGAGTTTTTTATAGTAGTTTAGGTTGGTTAAATAATCCCCAAGTCTTTTGGGGATTGTTTTTTTATATAACTTTTATAAAATCTATTAATAACTGTTTAATATCTTTAAACTTTTTAAAGGTCAACGACTTGTAATCATCTTTTGTATCGTGGTAATAACTTTTCCCACCTAAAGTATAAATGTAGAAAGATTTTATTCCTAAACTATAAAACGGACAATGGTCAGAATTACAAGCTTCGCCTCGTGTTTTGATTTGTGGTAAATATTTTTTGTTTTGATTGATCGAGTTAAGTAAAGAATATTCTTTTTTGAAAATCGTACTATTCACTACTTGTATTCCTTCGTCACCAGTTCCTAGAATATCTAAATTTATTAGAAATTTTATTTTCTTTAAATCAAATAAAGGATTATGCACAAAATAATCAGAACCTAATAAACCTGCTTCTTCAGCAGCAAAAGCTATAAAAACTAAGGTGTTTTTTGGTTTGTTTTTGTTATAATATTTAGCTAAACCTAATAACATAGCTAAACCACTTGCGTTATCATTTGCACCAGGAAATAAATGTTCTCCAACCATTCCTAAATGATCGTAATGTGCTGTTACAACTATAAGGCTATCAGAATTTTCACCTTCAATATAACCAATAATATTTTTAGCTTCAAATTTAGATTTTAATGAACTTTCTATTTTGGCTTGATTGATTTTTAAATTATTTGAAGAAAATTTGTTGTGAATAAAAAACTCAGCTTTTGGAGCTTGTTCTTGACTTAAACTTGAAATTAATTTTGTTGAATCAAAAGTTAAAATTAAATCATTTTTATCAGAATCAATTGTAGGATAATTGATGGATTTTGAATTTGGATTCACTATAAAATCAGTTCCATAAATCAGTTTTTTATCATTTAAAGTTAATTCAGCATTTTCGATTACATTAATAGGAAAATCAAACACTTGAAAATAATTTCCTTGAAAACTTTTTAGATTATTTTGTTTGAATTTCTTAGCCACAAAATCAGCAGATTTATTCATCCCGTTATTGATGTAACCACGACCATAAAATGATTTTGAGGTCAACTTTTTTACAATATTTTTTTCATAACGAATAGATTGTGCTGATCCAAATGAATTTATGAATAGTATAAAAATTAAGATTATTTTTTGTAGAATTTTCATTAAAAGTTGATTTTTATATCAATATTGATGAATTAATACACGTGAAAAAATAGTAAATTGCAGAACAAATTTAATTCTAATAAATCACAAAATAATGAAAGAAGTCGTAATTGTTTCAGCTGTTAGAACACCAATGGGATCGTTTTTAGGGAGTTTATCAACTGTACCTGCAACTACCTTGGGTAGTATCGCTATCAAAGGAGCTTTGGATAAAATTAATTTAGATCCTAAACATATAGACGAAGTTTATATGGGAAATGTTTTACAAGCAGGTGAAGGACAAGCCCCAGCAAAACAAGCCATGATAAAAGCCGGAATTCCAAATACTGTTCCTGCAACAACTGTAAATAAAGTTTGTGCATCTGGTCTGAAAGCTGTTATGTTAGCAACACAAGCAATCCGTTTAGGAGATGCAGATGTTGTGGTAGCTGGTGGTATGGAAAGTATGTCTTTGACACCTTTTTATTCGCCAAATACTAGAACTGGTAATAAATATGGTAACACAACTTTGTTAGATGGTATCGTAAATGATGGTTTACAAGATGCTTATAGTAAAGAAATGATGGGAACTTGTGGCGATGCTTGTGCAGAAAAATACAATGTGACGAGAGAAGCACAAGATGAGTTTGCAATAAATTCTTATAAAAAATCAGCAGCAGCTTGGGAAGCTGGAAAATTTGCTAATGAAATTGTTCCTGTTGAGATTCCACAAAGAAAAGGTGATCCAATCATTGTAAAAGAAGACGAAGAATATAAAAATGTTCGATTTGATAAAGTACCTGAATTGCGTCCTGTATTTTCGAAAGATGGAACAGTAACTGCTGCAAATGCTTCTACTATAAATGATGGAGCTTCAGCTTTAGTTTTAATGTCTTTAGAAAAAGCGCAAGAATTAGGATTGACACCTTTAGCTAAAGTTGTTTCTTATGCTGATGCTTCACAAGAACCAGAATGGTTTACTACAACACCAGCAAAAGCAGTTGATAAATTATTAAAGAAAGCGAATCAAACAGTTGAAGATATTGATTTTTGGGAATTTAATGAAGCTTTTTCTGTGGTAGGAATTGTCAATACACAATTATTAAATATCAATCCAGAAAAAGTAAATGTAAATGGAGGAGCTGTTGCTTTGGGGCATCCACTAGGTAGTTCAGGTTCTAGAATACTGGTTACTTTATTAAATGTTTTAGAACAAAATAATGCTAAAAAAGGTGTTGCTGCTATCTGTAATGGTGGTGGTGGTGCTTCTGCGTTATTGATAGAAAAATTATAAAATATTAATAAAAAGCATGTTAGGATTATGTTAACATGCTTTTTTTGTTTCAATTAATTTCTGTTCTTATTTAGATAGAAACTTATATCTTTGCAGGATAGAATGCTAATAAGTCGTTATGGAATACTTAGAATTTGAACAACCAATAAAAGATTTGATGGATCAGTTACAAAGCTGTCAAATTGTTGGGGAAGAAAGTGGTGTAAATATTAAACAAGCTTGTGTCGAAATAGAAATTGCAATAGACAATAAAAAGAAAGAAATCTATGGTAATTTGACACCTTGGCAACGTGTACAATTGTCACGTCATCCATCAAGACCATATACATTAGATTATGTTTACGCAATTACCGATAATACGTTTATAGAAATTCATGGAGATAGAAATGTTGCCGATGATAAAGCTATGGTTGGAGGAATTGGTAAAATTGGTGATCAGTCTTATATGTTTATTGGTCAACAAAAAGGTAAAAATACAAAAGAAAGACAATATAGACGTTTCGGAATGGCTAATCCGGAAGGTTATCGTAAAGCTTTAAGATTAATGCAACTAGCAGAGAAATTTAATATTCCTGTGGTAACATTTATCGATACTCCTGGTGCTTATCCTGGTTTAGAAGCCGAAGAAAGAGGACAAGGTGAAGCAATTGCAAAAAATATCTACGAAATGTTGAAATTGACAGTTCCTATCATTACAATTGTAATTGGTGAAGGAGCAAGTGGTGGGGCTTTAGGAATTGGTGTAGGTAACAAAGTTTTTATGTTAGAAAACACTTGGTATTCTGTGATTTCACCAGAAAACTGTTCTACAATTTTGTGGCGTTCTTGGGATTACAAAGAACAAGCAGCAGCTCAAATGAAACTAACTGGTCCTGATATGTTAGAATTAGGATTGATAGAAGATATTATTAAAGAACCACTTGGTGGCGCTCATTACGATTACAAAGAAACTTTTGATAACGTAAAAAATAAAATTGTAGAAACTTACAATGATCTGAAAAAACTTTCTCCAGAGAAATTAACAAAACAAAGACAAGATCGTTTTATTGCCTTTGGTGAATTCAAAGGATAAGTTATTCACATAGAGTTAACAAAACATACGTTTATAAATAACGGGATAATTTACTAAAATTATCTCGTTTTTTGTTTAATTTTGAAAACAATGGAACAAGTCAATCAATCATATCAAACATCCAATAAATCAGCAAATGTTGTAGGCTTAGAAAAAGGAAAATTGCCACCACAGGCAGTAGATCTAGAGCAAGCTGTGATTGGTGCAATGATGATCGATAAAAAAGGTCTTGATGAAGTTATTGATATTTTATCACCCGAAGTTTTTTATCGTCCAGAGCATCAAGCAATTTATGCAACCATTCAGAAATTATTTAATGATTCTCAACCAATAGATTTATTGACAGTTTCTAATGAGTTGAAAATCAATGGAAAATTAGATTTAATTGGTGGTGATTATTACCTCATTCAATTAACACAAAAAGTATCTTCTTCTGCTCACGTAGAGTATTATGCAAGAGCAATTCAAGAAAATTATATCAAAAGAAAATTAATCGAAATTTCATCAGAAGTTATCCAAAAATCTTATGACGATACTTCAGATGTTTTTGATTTACTCGATTTTACCGAAAGTAAATTATTCGAAATTACAGAAGGTGGAATCAAAAGAAGTTATGCAGAGGCAAGTTCATTAGTAAAAGAAGCGATAGACAAAATCAAAGTCATGTCAACTAAAGAAGGAATGAGTGGAATTTCTTCTGGTTTTACAGAAATAGATAAGATAACCTCTGGTTGGCAAGAATCTGATTTAATAATTTTAGCTGCTCGTCCTGGTATGGGAAAAACAGCATTTATTTTATCGATGGCTAAAAATATGACGGTTGATCTTAAAATTCCGGTTGCTGTATTTTCTTTAGAGATGTCATCTGTTCAGTTGATTACTCGTATGATTTCGGGTGAAACAGGAATTTCTGGGGAAAAATTAAGAAAAGCTCGATTGGCAGATCATGAATGGAAACAACTTTATACCAAAGTAAAAGGGTTAGAAGAAGCACCTTTGTATATTGATGATACACCAGCCTTATCGATTTTCGATTTACGTGCAAAAGCAAGACGTTTGGTTTCGCAACATGGTGTAAGAATGTTGTTAATTGACTATTTGCAATTGATGACAGCAGGAGGAAAGGCGAATGGAAATCGAGAGCAAGAAATATCGATGATTTCACGATCTTTGAAAGCGATCGCAAAAGAATTAAATATCCCAGTGATTGCACTTTCTCAGTTATCACGTTCTGTAGAAACACGTGGAGGAAGTAAACGACCATTATTATCAGATTTACGTGAATCTGGTGCGATTGAGCAGGATGCAGATATTGTGTCTTTTATCTATCGACCAGAATATTATAAACTTGATGTTTGGGATGACGATGATGCTTCGCCATGTGCTGGACAAGCCGAATTTATTATTGCCAAACACCGTAATGGTGCATTAGAAAATGTTCGATTACGCTTTATTAATGAGCAGGCAAAATTTACAGATTTAGATCGTTCTGGTTTTTCGGATGAATTTACAATACCAAGTGCGATGAATAAAGCAAAAGATTTTGGAGCAGAAAGTGATTTTACTTTTGATAGCGCAATTAATTTACCGACAGGTAATCCTATGGATTCTTTTTCGGGTTTAGATGATCTGAAAAATACTTCTGGTAATGATGACGATGATTTTCCTTTTTAGATAGAAAATTTAGATATAAAAAAACTCCTGAAATTTTCAGGAGTTTTTTATTGCTCTTAATTATGATTAATTCTTAATTAACTTTTTAGTTACAGTTTCTTGACCATTTTTGATCTTGATAATGTAAACACCAGGAGTTAAAGTTGATGTATCCAAAGAAGTACGATTTCCTTCAACTTTTAAAGCTTTAGTAGATACTAATCTTCCTGTAACATCAATAATTTCAACTTCAAAGTTTTTGTCTAATTTGCTGTCAGTAAAGTAAACTTTATCTTTCACAGGATTAGGGAACATTTGTAAGCTAGAAACTTTAGAATCATTAACAGATAATTCGCTACAATCTAAAACATCTGCAGGTGGCATTTCAAATGAAGCTGTACCATCTGTTCTAGAGTTAGAACTACCTTGATCTGCACCATAACCTAAACCTCTTTTGGCAAATGCAGTCCAGATTTCACATTGATTTTCACCATCATTGTTAATTTGATCAGCAGCTAAAATAGCATCACGACCATCAACAAATCCTGGAGAACAAGGTTGACCTTTCATACCATCCATAACCAATTGTAGAGCCAAGTTATTACCTGCAGTTCCATTGTACATGTCTGGTGAGAATCCGTATTTATCTATTAAATTCCAAGTCATTTCCCATAACATTGTTGCCCAAACATATCCAGTTCTATGAGGTGATTCTGCGTTTGTATAGTTTTTCAATGTATTGTAAGTCGAAGGATTTACAGATGTATTTGTACTGTAACGAGTTGGACGAATACCTGCACCTGTAGAAGCTTGATTGATTACAAAAGTCCCAATTCCGCGAGCTTTTTCTCTTGTATCTTCTGGGTGCATGGTTAACATTAGTCCTAAATAATCACTCCATCCTTCACCCATTTGTTCTGTATTTAATAAACAATTGGCTGTACTTAATGGACCTGTTAAACGATTAGAAACTCCATGTCCGTATTCGTGAGCAATAATTCCGTTATCTAAAGATCCGTCGAAATAAGGAACATCAGTTACCGTATATTTTCCAGAAACGGTTGTCCCTGCTTCTAATAAAGCAATAAAACTATTACCTAAATCTTGTGTAATCATTGCAGAAGGAATAGTTATTGTAGCATCAGTTCCTCCCATTGTAGATGGAGCACCAGCTATGTTATTCATCATTACAACTGCTTTTGCACCTGCGTTTTGAGCATTTTTAACTTTTACAACAAAATCACAAGAACCTCTTTTTAATATAGCAATGTTATTTTGTAATTCAGTTGCATTAGATAAAGGAGAACATCCATCATAAATATCACCAGTTGTTGTATCTGATTTTTTTCCTAAAACATAATTTGCTGTAACTTCTGTATAATCAACAGGATTAAAAGCGGCACTTCTTGATTCATAAGAACCCGCTAAACTACTTGGGCTATTAACAACCACCACTTTTTCTACAAAATTTGTAGGAGCATCCCATAAATACATAGACATTCTAGGCATGTATCCATCTGGTAAGGTTCCGAATTGTGCATTATTTAATACACCTTCATTAAAACGTGTTTGTGCTAATGCAATAACTTCATCGTTTTGAGAACCCCCTTTTCCAAAATTATTTTTCTGAAAATTTCCACTTGCTTCATCAAATCCGTAATTATACAATACATCGTGCATCATATTACTTACGTAAAATAAATTTGTAGTTGCAGCTTCTTTAGAATTAAATGGATTTGATTCTAAATTAAAATCAAAATCAAAATTATAATCAGGAGCTTCAACCATTCCGTCTAATGTTACATTTAGACCAGTAAATGAATTAAATCCAACAGAAGTGTGATCATGAGCCGCACGTACATTGTTACCATAAGTAGTTGATGCAACTGCTTGTGTTCCATATTTATGCCAACCTTCTGGTGAAGCTGTACTGTTAGAAATATCTGTATAATTTACCGTTTCTGCATTTCCGAAATTTGGAGCTTCTATGGGGAATGGATAAACTTTGTATGATGGATTACTTTGATCTGCTAATGAAAGTTCATTATACAACCAATCCCAATCTTGTTTATTTTCTGTTATTTCAGGATTACTAAAAGTTTCTGGATGAAAATCACATGATAAAGATGATGCGTGTTCATGTAAAATTTCTCCCGAAGTAACATCTACTAAAACCATATGAATGTCATTGTCTTTTTCTGATTTTACCTGAACCATGAATTCTTTTACTAAACGATAATTATCGTTTGCATCTAAGAAATAATAAGGTTTAACTTCAAAAGTTTCTACCAAGAAAACACCGTTTTCTATATTAGCATTATTCTTTGTTGTTTTTTTTGTAGCTAAACCAAAATGACCACCAATTTTGTTTAATAAAGCATCATCAGAAAGTGATGATTTACTTTGTGGAAAACTTTTGTTTAAATTAATTTCTTTACTTCCTGCAAAATAAGCAACCTGATTGTTTTTGAATGTGAAGTTTCCGTAAGCATTGTGAATCGGAATTCCGTTATGCTCATATTGAATGAAAACTCGTTCTGTGTTATTCTTTTGATTTGGAATGTTTTCTACGATTTGGTAATCGATCGAATTTGATTTTGGTATTAAATTGTTTTGAGTTAAATATTGATCGATGGTCGATCGATAATTTTGTCCAAAACTTGTAGTACTCATTAATACGATTGTAGATAAGAGTAAAAGTTTCTTTTTCATACGATGTGTAATTTTATATTTTTTTTCAGTTTGGTAAAAATATCTAAAAACACTGATACAAAAAAAGATTAACTTAAAAATAAACTACAAAATGCAGATTATATATAAAATGTTACTAGATATTATATCAATCCTCGAGCTTTAATTTCTAAATATTTATTGATACTGTTCACAGTAAGATTTTGTGGCTCGGTATAAATAGTTTGTATGCCAGATTGATGCAACTTCTGAATAATTAGTTCTTTTTCGTTTAAGAATTTTTCGGCAATAATCTGATTGTAAATTTCTAATGATTGATTTGCTTCTTGTAATGCTAGTTCTTTTAACTCAGAATTTTTAAATATAATGACTACAATGATGTGCGATTTTTTCATCAATTGTAAATAATTCATTTGTCTATTTAAGGCATCTAAAGTTTCGAAATTTGCATATAAAAATATCAATGATCTTTGCGAAATATGATGCCTCATATACGTATATAATTTACCATATTCTGATTCTTTGAAATCTGTTTTTATGTTATACAAAGTTTCTAAAATCAATTGCATTTGATGATTTTTCTTGTCAGCAACAATATGTTTTTCTATGTTTTTAGAGAATGTTAGCAAACCTGCTTTGTCTTGTTTCAATAAAGAAATACTCGATAAAACCAAACTAGAGTTAATTGCATAATCTAACAAAGTCATTTGTTCAAATGGCATTCGCATAGAGCGACTCATATCCAAAAAAGAATAAATCGGTTGCGCTTTTTCATCCTGAAATTGATTCACCATTAATCGATGTGTTTTCGCTGTTGCTTTCCAATTAATGTGTCGGTATTCGTCTCCTAAAGTGTAAGTTTTAATCGTATCAAATTCTAGGGTAGAGCCAATTTTTCTTATTTTTTTAACACCTAATTCGTGTAATCTGTTTGTGGTGGCTAATAATTGATATTTTTTTAATTGTAAAAAAGAGGGATAACAGGCCAAATTTTCTTCTGTTTCTAGTTGATATCTTCTTTCGAATAACCCAAAAATCTTCACAAATGCATTACAATTTCTAAAGATATATTCACCTCTTTTGGTTGGACGAATTTGATAATTAAATTCTTCTACTTGATTTTTTTTAAGTTTATTTTTTATTTCAAAATCTCTGATTTGTAATTGAATAGGTAATTCTTCTAAAACTCTTGCTTTAATAGAAATAGGATAGAGGTTAATAACTTCTATTTTCAAATCATTGTAATCACCATTTGATAATCGATCAGGATAGTTTCGCGTAATTTTCAATCCGTTTTTTGTTGCATAAAGCATCATCAAATCAAGTCCAGCATAAACCAAAAATCCTAAAAAAATGTACTGAGCGATTGGATAAATTGGTTTAATAAAAAATGACACAATAAACAATGCTGCCATTGCAAAAATGCAATAGTAAAACAAATTGGTGGTAAACAAAGATTTGTAAAATTTCATTAACGTGGAATATTAATGTTCTCTATAATTTGTTCAATTACTTGATTGGTTGTTAAACCTTCCATTTCTTTTTCTGGCGTTAATATTACGCGATGATTAAGAATCGGATAACATACATTTTTTATATCTTCTGGCGTTACAAAATCTCGTCCGTCCATAGCTGCATTTGCTTTAGAAGCTTCTAAAATTGCAATACTTGCTCTTGGCGAAGCACCTAAAAATAAATTGTAATTGCTTCTGGTTTGCGTCACAATTGTTGCAATGTATTTGATTAAATCTTCGTGAACATATATCGATTTTATGATTTCTTGAAAACGATTAATATCCAACGCATTAATTACTTGATTCACCAATGTCGTTTTATCAATATTTTTTCTTTCTTGTTGTTCTTTAAGAATCTCAATTTCATTATCCAAATCAGGATATTGTACATCAATTTTGAAAAGAAAACGGTCTAATTGCGCTTCAGGTAAACGATATGTTCCTTCTTGTTCTACCGGATTTTGTGTTGCAAAAACGATAAAAGGTAAAACTAATTGATAACTTGTTCCATCAACAGTTACTTGGTTTTCTGACATACACTCAAAAAGTGCAGCTTGTGTTTTCGCAGGTGAACGGTTGATTTCATCTATCAAAATGATATTCCCAAAAATTGGACCTTTAATAAACTCAAATTCATTCGTTTTCATGTTCAGAATAGAAGTTCCTGTAACATCCGAAGGCATCAAATCTGGGGTAAATTGAATTCGACTAAAATCGGCATTTATTGTTTTAGCTAATAACTTAGCCATCATGGTTTTGGCAACTCCAGGTAAACCTTCTATCAAAGAATGTCCGCCTGTTAAAATCGACAATAAAAGATAATCTAATACTTTGTCTTGTCCAACAATTACCTTTTTTATTTCTTGTTTTACAGCATTCAATTTGTCTTGAATTTCTGTTAAATCTAATCTGTTTTCAGAACTTGGCTGAAATCGATCTGGAGATTGAAAGTTTTCTAATTCGCTCATATAATGTTGGCTTTCTTTTTATAATTCTCTATTAATTCGTTCATCATTTTCAATTCATTAAGACTTACATTTTCTTTGGTCTGATAAATGACAATTTTTTCTACTAATTCTTTTGCTTCAGATTCTTTTATATTGGCTTTATTAGCAATCAATCGAATAAATTTAGGATCGAGTAATTGATCGGTTTCTACACCAAAATGTTTACGAATACTGAATAAAAAATATTCTATTTTTTTCTGAATCATATTGGCAACTGATCCATTTTCGTAATACAAAGAAGCAATAGTTTTGGCAAAATCTACCGAAAGATTTGGTTCTGGCGTTACAATTTCAATTGCTTTTTGTTCTCTTTTCGATCGGAAAACCATGAAAATAATTAAACAAGCAAACAACATTCGCCAAGCAAAAGCCAACTCTTTATTACTTAATACAAATCGTAAAATATTGTAGCTTTGTTCGCTCGATTTCTCTGTAAACCAATAAACTTCTTTGTCTTTTAGATAAGTTAAAGATTCGCGTGCATATAAATAAGAATCTTGATTTAAAAGGTAATAATTGGTAAATGCTTTTGGATATATTTGATAATAAACAAATCCTTTTCCGTATTTGATTTTTAAGAAATTAGGAAATTTTTCTTCTTTATTTACTTGAACATAACCTAAAATTTCTGCTTTTACTTTTTTCTCGAAATCAACAAATAAATAAGTTTGGTCAAAATAATTTCCTTTTTCTTCTATCAAATAGCGATGATTTCCTTTAATTAATTGATTTTGATGGTACGGATGATCAAAAACGTAATCATTACTAAATTCATTGACAGAATAAATTTCTAAGTTCAATTCTTCTTCAAATTGATAAAAATTCTTCCCAGAAAGAAAAAGAGTTCCACCTTTATCTACAAATTCTAAAGTAGATTCTACACCTTGTTCTGTGAAAATGTCATAATTATCAATAGCGAACAAAGCACTTTTTTTAGGATCTAATTTATCTATTTTTTCGTACAAAGTTTGGTTAATTTCTCCTTTGTAATTTGTCCATTTAGGCAATTCTTCTTTTAGAATATACAAACCAAATGGCGTTTTAGAATCACGATCTAAATTTTCTATCCAATTGATTTCTGGTCGCTGACTTACTTGTAAAATACTGGTGATGATTAATATAGAAGCAATAAAAATCAATCCTACTTTTAATGATTTATTCATTACAATTCATTATTTAATTGGTTAAACAATGCTTGATAATTTTCAAAATCATTTTGATTGATTTCTTTTGATCCAAACCAAATTTGGTTGAATATTCGTGTATTTTCTTTAAATAATTCTTTTAATTTATTGTCTTCAATTTCATCAATTAAATCTCTGTTTGTTTTTTGATATTCCCATTGAACGATATTTTTCTGAGCCAATTTTTTGACATTCGATAAATGTAAATAACGAATAGCCAAAGGATAATCGGTATTGTTTATGGCAGATTTTACATATTCATCAATATCTAAATCCATCAAATTTTTTTCTACATAACGAATATGATCTTCTTTTTGATCTTCTTTTTGAGTTTTATAAAAAGGTGTTTTTCCGCTCAAAATCAAACGATAAATGATGTAAATAATAACTAAAACTCCGAGAATTTTCAGAACTGTAAACATCCATTCTTCGATTTTCATGTTAGGAAGAATATCAAATTTTGAAAAGAAATTTTCGATTCTTCGGCTCAATCTTCCCCAAAATCCACCATCTTCTAATAATTTCTTTTCGTTGTATTGAAAATCGACTTCGTCGTATTGTTTAGAGAAATCAGTAAAATCATTTTTAACTTCAGTATTGAGATTTTTTTCTTTTGGATATTCATTATAAAATCCATCTTTCCAAAACTGAACTTGTAACGTATCTACATGCTGAATGTCCATTGTTACTGGTGGTAAAATAGTGTCTTGAGCATTTGTGTTAACAGAACAAATCAAGAAAAAGCAGAAGATGTAAAACGCTCTAATCATTAATATTTTGACCAATTTGTTGGATATTATCTAATGTATGTTCTTTGTAATAAGATTCGTAATTAGAACAATAAATTAAAAATGAAAAAGAAGTGTTTAACATTTGCATCAAAAGATAAGCAATTGTTCCTAAACCAGCCAATAATGCAATGCAAACTTTTCCCCAATAACTTACAAAAAAATCATCATCAAAACCAAGTGTATTGTATTGGATAATGATAAAAATAACGACTGGTATAGCGAATATTATAAGAGTAACGATTGATGTAATAAACTGAAAAAGATAAAATGCTAAAGAATGATTGAATAGACTTTTCTTCACTAAATCATATCCTAATTTAAAAGAAGATTTGATGTCGGATTTGCTATCTCTGTAAAGTAAAAAAACATTGGTAACATAAATAGTTAACATCATTGTAATAAATTGAGAAACCAAACCACCAATAAATGGAATAAAAGCTAAAATTACATAGACAATTGCAAATGGAATGATGATAATTAAACCAAAAATAAATAAAGCAAGTGAACCAACTAAGTATTTTCTGATGTTTTGGCGATAACTTTTTAAAACATCCATATAAGTAAAATCTGTCGAGTTTTTGTTCCTCAACAAAATCATATATTCTGTAGATAAAGTTGCTAAAATATAAATCAGAATGACTAAAATTAATCCTGCCAAAAAGAACAGAGTAGCACCGAAAAATGTATCGAAATTACTGTTATCAAACTGTGAAGTCAGAAAAAAAGTAACAATCATGATGAATCCAATTACAGGAAGACTCAACGTGAAAATATTAAAAAAATAATGTTTGTAAACTTTTCGAAATAAGTCAATAAAATCCTGAATTAATTCACTAAAGTTACGCTCTTTAAAAAACTGAAATATTAGCTCCATTGATGTTTTTTTGCCAAATTATAAGGTAAAATTATGTAATAATACACAATTGCAATTAACGATAAAAATATAATAAACAAGGATAAATACAAATTTATATTGTAATGTCTTGTGACAAAACCTTCTAAAGTCCCAGCAACTATAAAGAACGGAACAGTTGAAATTAGTATGCTCGCTGCTTTTTTTAGATGAATAACAAAACTATCAACACGTTTATAGGTTTTCGGAAACATAAAAGAATTACCAACCATCAATCCACATCCGCCAGCAATTACAATCACAGAAATTTCTATTGTACCGTGAATCCAAATTGCAGACATTGCTTTTCCCAAAACTCCTTCTTGGTAAAATAAATAATGAAATGCACCCAACATAATTCCATTATTCATAAGAATATAGCCTGTTCCAATGCTAAAAAATATACCAAAAGCAAATGCTAAAAATGCCACACGTATATTGTTGATTGTGATACCCAAAGTTGAACTGATTTCATCTGAACTTTTATAAATTGCAGCAGGATCACCTGCTTTTATATTCGCTAAAGTTTCATCTACATATTGATTTCCTAAAATTAATCGTACAAAATCTAAATCATAATGAGAAGAAATCCATCCAATTGCAGTAAAAAACAGAAAAATTAACAAGGAATACAACAAAGGTTTTCTTGCCTCGTAAACTGCTTTTGGAACATCGTATTGGAAAAAATGTAAAAACTGATTCTTATTTGTTTTTTGATCTCGATAAATGCTTTGATGTGCAAATAATGCTAATTCGTTTAAATATTCTTTGGTATTACTTTTCGGGTAAAAAGTTTGGGCATAAGCCAAATCATTTGTCAGTTCGATGTAATTAGAAGCTAAAATATCTGGATGAATTTCCAATTTATTTTTTAAATTGTGCTCTATTATCGACCATTTTTCTTTATTTCGTTCTACAAATGCAGCTTCTCTCATTTTCGAGTGGTTGTGTATAAAGTCAAATATATGGATAAACTTAAAATTAATACACCACAAAACGTACAAATTGAATATAAAATCGCAAGCGTTGGCTCTAGAATGTTGGCTATCATCATCGATTTATTTATCTTGGTTGCTTATTCTACCATTACGGGGTATATTTTAATGAAATTTGATATTGACGATCCTTGGGCGTTTTTTTCAATATATATGTTGATGAATTTACCTGTGATTTTCTATTTCTTTTACATGGAAACTTTTCTTAACGGACAAACTGTTGGTAAAAGAATTATGAATATAAAAGTAATCAGAATCGATGGTAACAAAGCTTCTGCCTATGAATATTTTGTTCGATGGATTTTTACCGTTATTGACATTCTAATGATGTCTGGCGTGATTGGTTTATTCTCGATGATTTTAAGTAAAAAAACACAAAGAATAGGTGATATTGCTGCTAATACAACAGTAATTGATTTAAAACCTAAATTAAATCTTAATCAAACTATTTTAGAACAAATAGAAGAAGAACGCGTGATAACTTTCCCAGAAGTAGAGAAATTATCTGATCGCGATGTAAATCTTATTAAACAAAATTTACAATTGTCAATACAGAAAAATGACATTAGTATTTTGAAATCTTTGACAGAGCATTTAGAAAAAATATTAAATGTGGACAGCAAAAAAATGGGTTACGAAAAATTTATTAAAACAATCTTAGAAGATCATTATCAATTAAATAAAAATAGGTAATTAAAGTTATTGATTAATGTATAATTTCTGAATTTCTACTTTGCCATTTTCATAATTTAATTCAAATTGTTCTTCGTTTGTTCTTATTAAAGCTTCGAATTTAGAGAATTGAATTTCGTCATTTGTTGGAAACCATTTTCGTTGATTTGGATCTGCTAAAATCAATAAACCAGAATCATCTCCTAAGGCTAAAAATTTATCAGAATCTCTAGAAAAAACTTCGAGCGGAATTTCATTGGTAATGTATTTTTCAACATCAATTAGATTAGTTGTTGCAAGTCCAATTTCTGATATTTGACGTAAAGATTTCTCAGAAAAATTTACATTTTTCACAAAATTTAACCGATGACGACAAATCAATTCTAATAAATTGTGATCTGCATCATAAAAATAAACAGAATCTGCATTCCAGTTTTCAAAATGCACAATTTCTTGATTATTGACAAGAATCAATTCGGTTTTAGATTTTATAAAATCACGCATTTCTTCTACGCTGTTTTTTGTCACATTAAAAGCTAAATGATAAGGCGTTGATTGTTGAGATTCCTCGATGATTAAAATACTTCGACCGATATATAATTCCAATTGTTTTTCGGTCTGATTGATAACTTGGAAATTAAACTTTCTAGTATAAAAATCTTTCTGTGCTTCTAAATTCTGTCTATATATTTTAAGTCTTCTAATTTCCATTTTTTTTGTTTTAAATGTATTTCGGTTTTTTAATTCATCAAAATTATTCTGATTGTTTTCTGTGATCGAATGATAAATATTATTGTTTTGATTTGACAATCAATAATTGATTAACTTTGATAAAAATTAGAACAATGGGCGTAGCAGATTTGTTATTAAAGAAAAAACGCGAATTAGCAGAAAATAATCTGAAAGAAGGAATTGCTTTTCAGGAAGAAAATGCAAAAAATGAGAATGTTGTTACTTTAGAAAGTGGACTTCAATACGAAATTTTGGTAGAAGGCGAAGGTGCTAAACCAAAAGTAACTGATTCTGTTTTGTGCCATTACCATGGTACAAATGTAAAAGGTGAAGTTTTTGATAGTTCTGTAAAAAGAGGGAAACCAGCATCTTTTCCATTAAACAGAGTAATTAGTGGTTGGACAGAAGCTTTACAATTAATGCCAGTTGGAAGCAAATGGAAGTTAGTTTTACCAGCAAATTTAGCGTACGGAACAGAAAATATTTCGAAAGAAATAGGACCAAATAGTACCTTGATTTTCGAAGTAGAATTATTAGGAATATTATAAAAAAAGAGCCGATTTTTTGGCTCTTTTAATTCACGTTAATTATCAATAATTATTTCCAACCACCACCTAAACTCTTGTAAATATCTACAACAGCAGTTAATTGGTTATTTTTTGCTTCAATCAATTCCATTTTACTATCCAATGCATCACGTTGATTCATCAAAACTTCTAAATAATCTGCTCTAGAATTTTTAAATAATTCATTTGCAATGTCAATCGATTCGTCTAAAGCTTTAGATTCTTTGGATTTCATTTCATAATATTTATCTAAATTTTTGATTTTAGCTTGTAAATTATTTACTTCTATATAAGCATTTATAATAGTTTTGTCATATTCGTACAATGCTTGAATTTGTTTTGCATCTGCCGTTTTAAAATTTGCTTTTATTGCACTTTTATTAATTAACGGAGCGGCTAAATCTCCTGCTAAATTAAAAGCGATTGATTCTGGCATTTTAACTAAATATGATGGTTTAAAAGACTCTAAACCTAAAGTTGCCGAAATGTCTAATGACGGATAGAATTCTTTTTTAGCAACCTGCACATCTAATTTTGCCGATTCTAATTCGAGTTCTGCTTGTTTAATATCTGGACGATTGGATAATAATTCAGACGGAATTCCGGTATAAATTTTTTGAGGAATAATGCTCATAAAACTTTCAGAATCTCGATTGATAGGTTGTGAATATCTACCTAGTAAAGCATTAATTACATTTTCTTTTTCTGTAATTTTCTGATTGATTTCATAAGCTGTAGCATTTGATTTTGCCAATTCTGCTTCGAATTTTTTTACTGCTAATTCAGTTGTAGCCATAGCTTGTTTCTGAATTTTAGCAACGTTTAGCGCTTTTTGTTGTAAATCTATGTATTGATTCACAATTTTTAATTGATTATCAAGTGCTAATAATTCATAGTAACTATCAGCAATTTCTGCAATCAAACTAGATAAGACAAAGTTTTTACCTTCTACAGTAGATAGATAATGTGACAAAGCAGCTTTTTTCTCTGTACGTAGTTTACCCCAAATATCAGCTTCCCAATTTGCTGTTAGACCTAAACCAAAATTTTCAAGTGGATCTGGCATTTCTCGTCCAGGTTCTATTTCAGTTGTTGCGTCACCAGCACCTTGGCTTGTGTATCGGCCAGCTTTATCGACATCTGCGCCAATTTTGGCAGAAACATTCGGACTCAATTTTCCTTTTTTAGCTAATACATCACTTTTTGCAATTTCAATTTCTTGCAATGTAATTAGTAATTCTTGGTTATTTTTTAGTCCAGTTTCTATTAAATCAACTAAGGTTGGATCAGTAAAAAATTCTTTCCAAGGAGTGATACCAGAATTATTTTCTTCAGTTTTATCTGATGTAAATTGATTGGGTAAATTTTCTTTTACCTGATCTTTAACTTCTGTAACCATAGGAGTTTTACAAGAACTCAAACCAATCAATACCAAAAATCCTATAGATATTTTATGTTTAATTAATTTCATGATGATCAATTTCTTCGGTTAATGGAATTTCTTCTTCGTAGGCTATTTTTTTTCTTTTGTCAGAAATAGAAGCAAAAATGTAGTACAATCCAGGAATGATAAATAATCCGAAAATTGTACCGATAAGCATTCCACCTGAAGCTGCTGTACCAATTGTTCTGTTTCCTGTTGCACCAGGACCAGTTGCAATAACTAATGGAATTAAACCTGCTATAAATGCAAAAGAAGTCATTAATATTGGTCGAAAACGTAAAGCAGCACCTTCAATTGCAGCTTGCTTAATTGGTACACCTTCTGCTCGCCTAAAAATAGCAAATTCGACGATCAAAACTGCATTTTTACCTAATAAACCAATTAACATTACCATGGCAACTTGTGCATAAATATTGTTTTCTAAACCTAAAAGTTGTAAACAAAGAAAAGCACCAAAAATCCCAGTTGGCAAAGAAAATATGACGGGTAATGGTAGGATAAAACTTTCGTATTGAGCTGATAAAATAAGGTAAACAAAACCAAGACAAATCAAGAAAATGTAAATTGCTTCGTTTCCTCTAGAAACCTGATCTTTAGAAATTCCAGCCCAATCAATACCATAACCTCGAGGTAGAGTTTTATTTGCAACCTCCTGAATTGCTTGTAAAGCATCGCCACTACTATAACCTTCTGCTGGGGTTCCACTGACTTCGGCAGAATTGTACATATTATGTCTGGTAATTTCTGACAATCCATAAACCTTTTCTAAATGCATAAAATCTGAATAAGGAACCATTTTTCCTTTATCGTTCTTAACGTAAAGTTTTAATAGATCACTAGGTAAAGCTCTGTATTGAGGACTTGCTTGTACGATTACTTTATAAGGCCTGTCGAAACGAATAAAACTTGTTTCATAATTAGAACCAATTAAAGTCGAAAGATTATTCATAGCATTTTCTATAGACACTCCTTTTTGTTCTGCAATATCATTATCAATTTTTAACATATATTGAGGAAAACTAGCTGAATAAAAAGTAAAAACAGAAGCTAATTCTGGACGCTTTTGTAATTCATTTACAAAATCTTTACTTACTTGTTCCATTTTATGATAATCTTCGCTTCCAGATTTATCCAATAATCTTAATTCGAATCCACCAGCAGCACCATAACCAGGAATAGTTGGTGGTTGAAAAAACTCGATATTAGCTCCATTTAGATCATTGCATTTTTTTTCTAATTCTTCTATAATTTCTGTTGCAGATTCTTTTCGGTCATTCCAATCTTTTAAATTAATCAGACATGTACCAGAATTAGATCCAGTTCCTTCAGTTAGAATTTCATAACCCGCAAGAGAAGAAACCGATTGAATTCCATCAATACTTTCAGCAATTTTTTGCAATTGTAATGCGGTCTGATTTGTTCTTTCTAAAGTAGAACCAGGAGGAGTTTGTATGATAGCGTAAATCATTCCTTGATCTTCTGACGGAATAAAACCAGAAGGTAATTTATTACCTAAGAAAAAGACACCAGCGCAGAAAATTAGTAAAAGAGGTAAAGTGAATAATTTTTTAGAAACTGTTTTATTTAGAACACCTTCATATTTTTTTGCACCAATTGTAAATAGATTATTGAATTTATCTAAAAACAAACTGATAATTGTTTTCTTTTTTGGTTTGCCATGAGTGTTTTTTAAAATTAAAGCACAAAGAGCAGGAGTGAGAGTTAAAGCTACAATTCCAGATAATATAATTGCTGATGCCATTGTTATGGAAAATTGTCTGTAAAAAACGCCAACAGGTCCAGACATAAAAGCAACCGGAATGAAAACTGCAGCCATTACCAATGTTATGGCAATGATAGCACCACTTATTTCGTGCATTGCTTCTTCGGTCGCATGCAAGGGCGATAAATTCTTTTCTTCCATTTTTGCATGAACAGCTTCTATAACTACAATTGCATCATCAACCACAACACCAATAGCCATTACTAAAGCAAATAAGGAAATCATATTGAGGGTAATTCCAAAAATATTCATAACTAAGAATGTTCCGATCAATGAAACAGGAACAGCAAAAGTTGGAATCAAAGTAGAACGAAAATCACCTAAAAATAAAAATACAACAATACTTACTAATATAAACGCTTCGAATAATGTATGGACAACTTTTTCTATAGAAGCATCTAAAAATCGAGAAACATCGTAACTAATGTCGTAATGCATGCCTTTTGGAAAAGATGTTTTTTGTAAATCAGTCATTAAAGATTTGATATTTTTTATGACATCAGAAGCATTAGAACCATAAGATTGTTTAATTGTAATTGCAGCAGAAGGTTTTCCGTTCAAAGTTGAATAAATATCATACATCGAACTTCCAAATTCAATATCAGCCACATCTTTTAATCGGATATATTGTCCAAGTTCGTTTGCTTTTAAGATGATGTTTCCGTATTCTTTTTCCGTTTTGTAACGTCCAGAATATTTTAGAACATATTCAAAAGCTTGAGATCTTTTACCAGAACTTTCACCTGTTTTTCCTGGAGAAGCTTCTAAACTTTGTTCATTCAAGGCTTCCATTACTTCATCAGCAGAAATATTATAAGCCGTTAAACGATCAGGTTTCAACCAAATACGCATTGCATATTCTCTTGTACCCAAAATATCTGCAGAGCCAACACCTTTAATCCTTCTCAATTCGGGCATAATATTGATATCAGCATAATTGTAAAGAAATTTCTGATCTGCTTTTTTATCGTCCGAATACATGTTGACATACATCAACATATTTGGCACTTCTCTAGTAATTTTAACACCTTCTCGTACAACTAAAGGCGGTAATTTATTTACTGCAGATGAAACTAGATTCTGCACATTTACTGCTGCCACATTAGGATCTGTACCCAAATCAAAAACTACTTGTATGGTTGCTTCACCATCATTACCTGCATCAGAAGTCATGTATTTCATTCCTGGAACTCCGTTTATGGCGCGTTCTAATGGAATAACCACAGATTTAATCAATAACTCATTATTTGCTCCAGGATATTCTGCTGTAATATTAACGATTGGAGGCGATATTGATGGAAATTGAGTTATCGGTAATTCGATTAAAGATAATATACCTAAAAAAACAATAATCAATGAAATGACAATCGAAAGAACGGGTCTTCGAATAAATAATTTGAACATGATAATTTCGTATTAAATTGATTATTCTGCTTTTAGTTTTAAGGTATTCAAAACCGTTTGAGGTTTTTGATATTTAACAATGACTTTGTCATCATCTTTTACCTTTTGTACACCTTCTAATAAGAATATATCATTTGGATTTAATCCATTAGAAACCACATAAATATCTGGTAATTCATAAGAAATATTTATGTTTCTAGAATGCACGATTCCTCTTGCGTCCACTATGAAAACGTATTTTTGATCTTGAATTTCATAAGTTGCTTTCTGTGGAATGATCAATGCATTTTTTATTGGTAAAGTCATTTGCACTTTTCCAGTTTCACCATTTCTCAGCAATTGATTTGGATTTGGAAACTTTGCTCGAAAAGCAATATTTCCAGTTTCGTTATCAAATTCACCTTCTATATTTTGTATTTTTCCTTTTTCTGGTAAAAGCTCACCATTAGCTAGAATCAAAGATAATTGATCATTACCTTGTTCATTTTTATGCATTTGATAATTAAGGTATTCTGGTTCAGCTAAATTAAAATAAGCATAAACACCAGAATTGTCTGATAAGCTTGTCAATAAATCACCTTCATCCACCAAACTTCCAATCTTTAGAGGAATTCTATTGATCACACCAGAAAAAGGTGCACGAATATCTGTAAACGATAAATGAATTTGAGCCAATTTCATTTCTGCATTGACAGCATCAAGTTTTGCTTTTGCCATTGCACGTTCGTTTTTAGAAACAATCTGATTATCTGCCAAAGTACTTGCATTTTGTAATTCTATTTTTGCTTGCTCAACTTCTGCTTTTGCTTTTAATAATTCTGCCTGATAGATTTGTGGCATTATTCTAAACAAAACCTGTCCTGCATGTACATATTGACCTTCATCTACAAACGATTTTTCTAAAAATCCTTTTTCTTGTGCACGGATTTCTATGTTCTTTGCAGATTGAATTTGAGCAACATATTCTTTGGTAACAGTGGTATCTTTTGTAATAGCAGTTGTAACTGCATAGGTTGTGTTTTCTTCTTTTTCTTCTTGTTTTTTGTGACAACTTATTGTTAAAACGAGAGAAAATAGAGCAACAATTTTTGTGACTCCTTTCATAGATTTGTTTTTTTGATCTTATTTTTTTATTCTTGATTTAAGTATGAATTGATTAAAACACACTTATTTACTCGATTTATTTTCAAAATCAAGTAATTAATAATTGAGATAAGATTAAAAATCAAATACGTATTGATCTGATAAAGATGAATTTCTTTACAGAGAGCGGAATTATTAAGTTATAATCGAAGAGTTTTTTTCTATTTTTCTCAAAGAAAAACAGTAAAAAAGTAAATGAAAATACGGTAGAAAGAAATGCGAAATGAGTAAAAGAGATATCAAGATTTTCTTCATCTAAATCACTATTATCAAAAAAAGACTCTAAATCCTCAGCGTTAGAATTTGTTTTTTTATCGAAAATTCTGTTGAGATGATTTTTCTTTTTTGGTAATTTATTGGCAATTTCTACATTCGATGTTTGATGAGAAATATAATTATGAAACTTGCTTTCTACTATAAATAGTAAAAAAACTAGAGACATAAAATATACCATGAATTTTCTCATAAACAGTACAAATGTATGTTTATAGTTTATACGAAATTCATTGTTAACATTATTTAACGCTGAAATTTAATTATTAATCAAAAAAGCAACTTAAAGTTGCTTTTTGATATTATTTTAAAAGTTTGACGGAATTTAATCTTGCTGCATTTAAAATTACAGAAACAGAACTTAAACTCATAGCTGCCGCTGCAATCATTGGTGACATCAAAATACCTAAGAAAGGATATAAAATACCAGCAGCAATTGGTATTCCGATTAGGTTATAAATAAAAGCAAAAACTAAATTTTCTTTGATGTTTTTCATCATAGCTTTACTCAAATGAATACTTTTTACGACGCCCAATAAATCACCTTTTAGTAAAGTAATATCAGCACTTTCTATTGCCACATCTGTTCCTGTATCCATTGCTATTGCCACATTTGCTTGGGCTAGAGCAGGAGCATCATTTATTCCATCACCTGCCATTGCAACCAATTTATTTTTTTGTTGTAATTCTTTTATCGTTTGCAATTTATCTTCAGGTAAAACTTTAGCTTTATAGGTTTTTATATTGACTTCATTTGCAACTTTTTTAGCCGTTGTTTCGTTATCTCCGGTCAACATAATCACTTCAATACCATCATTTGTTAAGGTTTCAATTGCTTGTTTAGATGTTTTTTTAATTGGATCAAAAATTTCGAATTTTGCGACTAACTTTCCATCAATAGCTAAGTAGGATTCCGTATGTTCTGTAGGATGAATTTCTTGTGTATTGATGTTATTAGCATCTAACAAAGCTAAATTTCCCAATAGTATTTTTTGATTTTTATATTCACCAGAAACACCTTTTCCTGCAATATTTTCAAAATTCTGAATATTTAAACTTTCTAAATTTTGTTTTTTAGCTTCCTCTAAAAATGCTTTAGCCAAAGGATGCGAACTGTTTTTATTTAAACTAGAAGCTATTTTTAACGCTTCATCTTTCGGAAAATTATTTTGAGTTGTCCAATTTTCTAAACTCGGTTTGCCTTCTGTAATTGTTCCTGTTTTATCGATTGTTAAAGTATTAATTTCATTTAAACGTTCAAGTGCTTCTGCATTTTTAATCAGAATTCCATTTTTTGCTCCTTTTCCAATTGCAACCATCACAGACATCGGTGTAGCTAAACCAAGGGCACAAGGACAAGCGACAATTAAAACTGCAATAGAATTTGTAATGGCAAATGCTAATCGATTTTCTCCACCAAAAATCCACCAAAGAATAAATGTTATAATTGAAACTAAAATTACGATTGGGACAAATATTTTAGAAATTTTGTCAACTGATCTTTGGATTGGAGCTTGTGTACGACTTGCAGAATTTACCATATGTATGATTTTAGCCAAAACAGTTTCTTCTCCAATTTTTTCTGTCAACATGACAAAGCTTCCAGAACCATTGATGCTTCCACCAATTACTTCATCATTTGTATTTTTAGAAACAGGAATTGGTTCTCCAGTAATCATCGATTCATCAATATCAGATTTACCTTCTATAATTTTACCATCGATCGGAATTTTTTCACCAGGCTTTACTCGAATATGATCTCCAATTTTTAAAGTGTCAACTGCGACTTTTCTTTCATGACCATTTTCTATTAAAGTTGCTTCGTTTGGTGTTAATTTAATTAATTCTTTGATTGCTTGACTTGTTTTTGCATGCGCTTTTGCTTCCATCAATTGTCCTAAAATAACCAAAGTCAAAATCACAGCCACAGATTCAAAATACAAACCAATCATCCCATGATGAGTTTTGAATTCATCAGGGAAAATATTAGGAAAAAATAAACCAACCAAACTATATATAAATGCAGCCGTTGCACCTAAACCAATTAAACTAAACATGTTTAGGTTTTTGGTTTTAAATGAATTGTATGCTCTTATAAAATACGTCCAAGCTGTATAAAATACAATTGGTAAGCATAAAAATAATTGGATGTAAGCAGAAATTTGAGGTGAAATGAATTTCCCAATTGGGTTTCCCGGAATCATTTCTCCCATTGCTAAAATGAATATTGGAACAGTTAACGCTACAGAAATCCAGAACTTTTTCTTCAAATCTAAATAAGTTTCATCAACTTCATCTTTTGGTTCCATTGGCACTAAATCCATTCCGCAAATAGAACAGTTTCCTGGATGATCTGACACAATTTGAGGATGCATTGGACAAGTGTATAATTGCTTCTGTTTCAGTTCTGGAATTTTTTCTAAATTCATTCCACAAACAGGACAAGATCCCATTTTATCGTAAACTTTATCGCCTTCGCACATCATCGGACAATAATATTTACCTGCATTTTCATTAGAGAATGTTGGTTTTTCGTGTTGATGATGATGATGATGATGATGATGTTGATGATGAATTTTAGAAAGATCAACTTGCTCTACTGGAACGGTAAACATGTTACAAACCGAACATCGTCCAACTTCTTGATGAATGTTTTCACCTTCACAAAACATCGGACAAATGTATTGGCCACTTGCTGAAACATTGTCTTTGATATGTTGTGGAATAGCATTGGTTTCTGTGATTAAATGAAAATGTCCAATTTTATTTAATTCATCTTGAATGATATTTGGATCTATTTCTTTTTCAGAATCAATGAAAATTTGATCAGGTAAAAAAACTTTAACTTTTATATTTGGAATGGCATTTAAAGAATTTTCGACCAATTTTTTTGATTCGAAATTCGATAAGCCGTGTAATGTATATTTAGAAGTCATGATAAAAACTTTAGTTAACAAATTTCTGAATTCTCATATAGAATTTGTTTACACAAAAGGTACAAAAATTTACATGATTTCTAAAAAGAATAGCATCAAGACATTTTTATTCTTGATGCTTAACGTTATTCTATTATTTAATTAATTTTTCTACTAAAAAATTACCAGTGTAGGAATTTTTAACTTTAGCAACTTCTTCAGGAGTTCCTTCTGCAACTAGGTTTCCACCATTTTTACCACCTTCTTGTCCTAAATCAATTACCCAATCGGCAACCTTTATAATGTCCATATTATGTTCAATCACAAAAACAGAATGTCCAATTTCTATTAAAGCTTGTAAAGCTTTGATTAATTTTTGAATATCATGAAAATGTAAACCTGTAGAAGGTTCATCAAAGATGAACAAAGTATTGTCTTTAGTTTCACCTTTAGTTAAGAAAAAGGCTAACTTTATACGTTGAGCTTCACCACCAGAAAGTGTATTTGATGATTGACCTAATTGAACATAACCCAAACCAACGTCTTGTAAAGGTTTCAATTTTTGAACGATTTTATCTTGTTTGTGTTCTTGGAAAAATAGAATCGCTTCATCAATTGTCATTTTTAGAACATCAGCAATATTTTTACCTTCGAATTTTACATCTAAAACTGTTTGCTGAAAACGATTTCCATGACAAGTTTCACATTCTAATTCGACATCTGCCATAAACTGCATTTCAATAGTAATTGTTCCTTCACCTTTACAAGTTTCACAACGACCACCATCCACATTAAAAGAAAAATGTTTAGCAGAAAATCCCATCAATTTACTTGCTTTTTGATTCGCAAATAAATTTCTGATATCATCATAAGCTTTTACATAAGTTACGGGATTAGAACGTGAAGATTTACCTATTGGATTTTGGTCGATTAACTCGATTGATTTTATTTTTTTTACATCACCAATTAATTCATCAAAATCACCAATTTTATTTCCGAATTGTTCGAAATTTCTTTGCAATGCAGGCGTTAAAATATCCTTCATTAAAGTTGATTTTCCAGATCCACTAACACCTGTAATAACAGTTAACATGTTGAGTGGAAAAGTCACATCAATATTTTTTAAATTGTTTTCTCTTGCACCCGTTACTCGAATCGCATTTTTCGGTTTAATACGTTTATTAGGAACAGAAATCTCCATTTTACCATTTAGATAATTTGCAGTTAATGTGGTGGATTTCAGTAATTCATCGTACGTTCCTTCAAATACTACTTCACCACCATTTGTGCCAGCTTCAGGACCAATGTCTATAATGTAATCTGCCGCTTTTATCAAATCTTCATCATGTTCAACCACAATTACTGTGTTACCTAAATCACGTAATCTTTTCAGAACTGTTAAAAATCTAACTGTATCTTTCGAATGTAACCCAATCGAAGGTTCGTCTAAAACATACATCGAACCAACCAAACTAGAACCTAAAGATGTAGCTAAATTTATACGTTGACTCTCGCCACCAGAAAGTGTGTTAGAAGCTCTATTTAGCGTTAAATATTCTAAACCAACATCTAATAAAAACTCTAATCGACTTTTGATTTCATAGATGATTCGACCTGCAATTTCTTGTTCGTAAGGAGTAAATTGAATCGAATCAAAAAAATCTTTCAATTCATTTAAAGGAACGTCAACCAATTCTGTAATCGATTTATTATTGATTTTTACCCAATTGGTTTCTGTACGTAAACGTTTTCCTTTACACGTCGGACATTTAGTTTTTCCTCTGTAACGTGAAAGCATGACGCGGTATTGAATTTTGTATTGATTACTTTCTACCATTTGAAAAAATCCATCAATACCTTCCCAATTTTTATCTCCTTGCCATAAATATTCTTTTTGTTCTTCTGATAATTCGAAATAAGGTTTATGAATTGGAAAGTCTTTTTTAGATGCTTGTTTGATGAAATGATCTTTCCATTCGCTCATTTTTTCACCTTTCCAAGCAACAACTGCATCTTCGTAGATTGATAAGTTTTTGTTCGGAATAACCAAATTTTCATCAATACCAATCACTTTTCCGTAACCTTCACAAGTTGGGCAAGCGCCATAAGGATTGTTAAAACTAAAAAAATGAATATTAGGTTCATTAAAAACAATGCCATCCATTTCGAATTTTGTAGAAAAATGTAATGTATCTTTTGTTTCTGTATTTTCTAAATAAATTTCACCTTTTCCTTCGAAAAAAGCCATATCAACTGCATCTGCTAATCGATGATAAAAACTTTCATCGTTTTGTGTGGCAATACGATCGATGATTAAAAATAATTTATTTTCTTCTGATGGTTGAAAATTAAATTCAATTAAATCCTCAATTTTTACTTGATTTCCATCAACTAATAAACGATTAAAACCTTGTTGATTCAATACATTTAAATGTTCTGTAAACGAACGATCTTCTGGAATTGTAAAATCTATCAATAATAAAAGTTTACTATCTAAAGGTAAATTTTGAATGTAATTGATAACATCTGTAACCGAAACTTTTTTTACTTCTTGTCCAGAAACCGGTGAAAAAGTTTTTCCGACGCGTGCGTATAATAATTTCAGGTAATCGTAAATTTCTGTAGAAGTTCCGACTGTAGAACGAGGATTACTACTAATTACTTTCTGCTGAATTGCAATTGCCGGCGCAATACCTTTGATATATTCTACTTGTGGTTTGTCTAATTTTCCCAAAAATTGACGCGCATAAGAAGATAAACTTTCTACATAACGTCTTTGACCTTCTGCATACAATGTATCAAAAGCCAAAGTAGATTTTCCAGAGCCAGACATTCCTGTTATAACAACTAATTTGTTCTTTGGAATAGCTAAATCTATATTTTTTAGGTTATGTAATTTTGCTCCTTTTATCAGGATAAAATCTTTCGGATCAAGTGTATTGATATCTTTTTTCATCGGTTTGCAAAGATACAATTTATTAAACTTTTTAGGAGAAAATCAAACTTTAAAATTGTTATAAAATTCATTTTTTTTTAATAATTTTTCTTCTTGATGAATTGTATAATTTTGGTTTGATGTATTTTTGAATCATGAATTTTAACGAATTAAAATTAGCTTTTCATCAACAATTAAACTCAATTTATGATGCATCTGAAATTGAGGTAATTTTGGACTATTATTTAGAAGAAAAAACTGAAAGAAGAAGTCATTTTTATCAAGAAAATGATAAGATTAATCTAGATTTAGAATTACTAGAAAATGATTTGAAAGATTTAGCAAATTACAAACCGATACAACAAGTTTTAGGTTTCGCTTATTTTTTTGATTTAAAGTTTAAAGTTAATGAATTTACCTTAATTCCTCGTCCAGAAACAGAAGAATTAGTCGATTGGATTTTACAAGATTTAGATAAAAAATCAACCATTAAAATTATAGATATCGGAACAGGTTCTGGTTGCATTCCGATTACTTTAAAAAAGCATTTGCCTAATGCAGAAATTTCTGCGATAGATTTTTCTTTAGAAGCCTTAAAATTAGCCAATGAAAATAAATTGTTGAATCATGTTGATGTTAATTTTATACAACAAGATGTTTTTGATAATTTAAATTTTGATGAAAAATTTGATGTTATTGTTTCTAATCCACCTTACATAAGAGAATTAGAAAAAACAGAAATGCACGAAAATGTTTTATCACACGAACCACATACAGCTCTTTTTGTGTCAAACCAAAATCCATTGATTTTTTACCAAAGAATTTGTGAACTTTCTAAGCAAATTTTAAATGATAATGGAGTAATTTATTTAGAGATTAATCAATATTTAGGAGAAGAAACTAAAAAACTTTTTCAAACTGATTTTGAAGAAGTTGAGCTGAGAAAAGATATATCATCTAATAATCGAATGTTAAGAGTTTCTAAGAGAAAATAAAAATCAATTGGCGCAATTTTTGAAATTGTCCAAAAACATAAAGTAAAACTTAATAAATTATAAACAGATGAAAAAAGTTATTTTAGGATTATCAGTTTTAGGATTAGTAATGATTTCTTCATGTACAAAGAAAGAAGAAGCAACCGTTGTTACTGATGGTCAAGATTCTGCAACAGTTACAACAACTACAGAAACAACTGTTACGCCAGCAATTGATGAAACTGAAGCAAAAGCAAGAATAGAGCAAGCGCAAAAAGATTTGGATGCTGCTATTGCTAAAGGTGATAAAGCTGCACAAGAAGCTGCACAAAAATCTTTAGATGATGCTCATCAAGCTTGGGAAAACGTGAAAACTGGAGTTTCTAACACAGCTCAAGATGTAAAAGAAGGTGTAGATAAAGCTGCTCAAAATACAAAAGACGGAATTAACGATGCTGCAAAAGATACTAAAGAAGCTTTAGACAATACAGCGAAAGATGTAAAAGATGCGACTAAGAAAGCAACTGATGACGTTAAAGACGCAACGAAGAAAGCTGGTGAAGATGTAAAAGAAGGTTATAATAATCTTTTAGATAAAGCAAAAGCTAAATAATTTTAATTAATTATTAATGAAAACCTTACATATTTGTAAGGTTTTTTTATTCTTCTAAATTCTGATTTGTTTCATTTTCAGGCTCGATTTGCGGTATTTTTAGATGTTCTTTATTCTCAGACCACAAATCTTTTACTTTTTCACTTGCTTCTGATAAAGGTTCTATAAGTAGACTTTTTTCTTTTACTTCTGGATAAATCCAATCTAGAATTGGGTTGATTATTAATAATATAGACGAGCAAATCAATAAAAAAATAAGCACACCAACAACTGCACCGGCAATTCGATTAAAAATTCCTAAACCAACTGTTTCTATAGATTTTTGCAAAATGTAAGAGACGATTTTTATAGAAAGAAAAATCAAAATAAACGTAACTAATAAAGCAACAAGTGAAATAAAAGATGGCGAAATCCAGTTGAGTGGAAGCAGAAAACTTTCGATTAAATGGTAAAATTGTAAACTCACAAAAATTGCAACAATAATTCCGAATAAGCCAACAATTTGTGAAATAAAACCTCTAGAAAAACCACGAATTGCTCCAAAAATTAAAGCAATACCGATGATGATGTCAATAATATTAGTGTCTTTCAATTCAATGAAAATTTAAGCGTCAAATATACAGATTAGATTTGTTTATTGATATTCTAATCTTGTAATTAAAACCAAAAATTCTGTAATTATTAGATCAATAAAAGTGGTAATTTTCGGTTTAAAATAATTTTTGATGACAAATGATGAATTAGTAGAATTAGAAAATCAATTGAGTTGTCCGTTTGGTAAAAATGGTAAAAAACTTGGTCAAACAATGGCAGAAAGTAATCAACAAATGATTTTAGAAACGATTGGTTTATTAAAGTCAAATAATCATCAAACGATTTTAGAAATTGGTCATGGTAATGCTTCTCATTTGAGTTCGATGTTTAAGTTTTTGAATCCAAAAAAATATTATGGATTAGAAATTTCTGAAGTTATGCATCAAGAAGCAATTCAGAATAATATAGATTTAGTCAAAAAAAAACTAGTGGAATTTAAAAGAAATTCAGATCATAATTTGACTTTTTCTAACGGTTTTTTTGATCAGATTTTTACAATTAATACGATTTATTTTTTTGATGATTTAACTAATGTTTTAATTGAATTTCATCGAGTTTTGAAAATAAAAGGATTATTGACAATTACTTTTGTGTCAGCAGAAACCATGAAACCTTTGGCTTTTGTGAAACAAAAATTTAAACTTTATGAAAAAGATGATTTAGTAGAATTTGTTAAAAAAATAGGTTTTAAATTTCATCAAATTTCAGAGAAAATAGAAGAAGCGAAAAGTAAAGATGGAAAAATCGTTTCAAGAAAATATTACATTATACAATTTGTGAAAATCTAATTATCTTTAAATTTTAGAAAATAATAAATCAATTTTAGATGTCAAAAAAAATATTCGTTTTAGGTTTCTTTTTCACATTGAGTTTTATGCATGCTCAGAACAAAAATATTATAGATATTAGTCAATATTCAGAAGAACAAATAAATAAAATGGATCAAACTTTACCAAAAGATGGTTGGGTTTTGATTAAGATGAATGAAGAACAAGTTTTGTTGAATTATTCTAATAAAGATTATGTTCTGCTACTGAATTTAGATTGTCCAAATCCTAGTTATAACATAGAATATTCTAGTAATTACCGTGATGGAGATTATGGTGGAATTGATTTTGATAATTCTTATGATTCTAAATTTATAAAAACAGAACTAGAAATTGATAAGAAAAAAGTTGACTTTCCGAAAAATAAAGAGTTTAATAATTTTAAAACATTATTAAAAAAAGCGAAAGTTTTGACCATGAAATTTTACGATCAAGAATTTGATCCGAATGAAGGAAAAGATGTTGTGAAATTGAATAGAAGTATTGATTTTAAACTTCAAAACTCAGAACTTTTAGATGAAAAAACAACACGTTGTAATTAATTGTTGATGACAATAACTGAAATTATCAATCAAATTTATCCAATTTCTTTAGAATCCAGAGAAAAAATTGCCAATCTTTTTGAGGAAGTTAATTATCCGAAGGGTCAAATTATCCTCAAATCAAATCGTATAGAAACTAATTTGTATTTCATAAAAAAAGGTTTGGTTCGTGCTTTTACTTATCAAAACGATCAAGAAATTACATTTTGGTTTGGTAAAGAAAACGATATTGTGCTTTCTATGAGAAGTTTTATAGAAAATAAACCCGCTTATGAAAATATAGAATTATTAGAAAATTCTGTTTTTTATAAAATCAATACCAATTTATTAAAAGATCTATTTCTTGACGATTTAGAATTGGCAAATTGGGGAAGAAGATTGTTCGAGATTGAATTATTGAAAACAGAAGAACGTCTAATTTCTAGACAAGTAAGTACGGCCAAGGAAAGATATAATGATTTGATGAAAAATTTCCCCGAATATTTGATGAGAATTCCCTTGGGATATATTGCTTCATATTTAGGAATAACGCAAGTAAGTCTGAGCAGAATTCGAGCAGAAATAAAGTAATTATTTACATTCATTTTTTTACAAATGATAAATTTTTTTTTGATGATTTGAAGGAAATTTGTCTTAAAATTAGTTAAAAATGAATTGGTTAATATTAATTATTGCAGGACTTTTCGAGGTTGGTTTTGCCTCATGTTTAGGAAAAGCGAAAGAAACAACAGGATCAGAATCTTACCTTTGGTATGGAGGATTTTTAGTTTGCTTAGCTATCAGTATGGGCTTATTGATAAAAGCAACACAAACTTTACCAATTGGTACAGCTTATGCAGTTTGGACTGGAATTGGAGCAGTGGGAACAGTGACCATAGGAATTTTATTTTTTAAAGATCCTGCAAGTTTTTGGCGTATTTTCTTCATTACAACATTGGTTGGTTCTATTATTGGATTGAAAGCGGTTTCACATTAAATCAGACATAATTTAATTTTGATGTTTTAGGTATTTTTAAGAAAATAGAACGAATTTTGTGGTTATATTAGTCATCTAAAAATCCAATTTATTATGCTGAAATTATGGTCTACAATTTTACTTTTTTTTAGTTTGGTATTAGTTAATGCACAAAACTTAAATGTTGGTGATGATTTTCCTATTAAAAAACTAGAAAATTATAAAAATTCTAACAACCTGAAAATTGTTGTTTTTACGCCAAGTTTATATAAAGACAATGCTTATGCGAGCATGTTAACGACTTCACTTTATTATTATTTTGTACAAGGTTTAGCTTTTGATTCAGATGTTGCACCAAGTTTAGATGTTATTTATGTGGTGAATGACGAAGATCAATGGGCAAAAAATAAAAAATCAAATGTTTTGTATGATTCATCTAATCAAAATAAATTAGATCAAGCAACTGTAATTTACGATAAAGATGGATTGGTTTATACCAATTTTGGTTTAAAACCATTTAACCAAAAAACTACAAATTCTGTTCCTGTTTTAACCTCAAATAAAAAAGCTGAATCACCAAGTTCTATTTTATTTTTGTTAGATAAAAAGAATAAAATCTTATTAAAAGATACAGATTATCGTGCACAAGGAGAACATTTGAAACCTTTAGAGAAATTAGTGAAAAGTACTTATAAAATAGATGAAGTAAGCGTAAATAATACGAATAAAAAAGTTTTAAAAGTAGGAGATAAGGCTCCTGATTTTTTATTAACTGGTCCAAATTTTAGTAATGATTCTAAGTTGAAATTATTAGACGATAAGAAAAATTACAAAGTAGTAACGTTTTATCCAGCAGCTTTTAGTGGTGAAATTTTACCAGATTTTACAACTGTAGATCGATCAGCAATGATGAGTTGTGCAGCGCAAATTCAGTTAATAGATCACAATCCAGCCTTAGATAAAATAGATACTTATGCTATTTCTAGTTCAACCGAACCTTTATTAGAATTATGGAAAAAAGCATTGAGAACTAATAACATCAATTATATAAACGATCATAATTATTCAATTTCAACTGCTTATAATGCGTATAACAATTTAGGTTACAGTAACAGAGCAACTTATATCATAGATAAAGACGGAATTATTGTTTACGCAAATCCTGATTTTACTTATGAAGATGAAGCTAATTTTCCAGCAATTTTAGAAAATTTAGCCATGAAAGATGAAAGTTTAGAAAGTAAACTTCATTGGAAACTCAATCGATTATCATCTAAAAATTAATATTAAACTCCTCAAGAATTGAGGAGTTTTTTTTGATTAATACTTAACATTTATAAAAATATTATGGCTTGATTTGAATAAAAATATAGATTTTTGGTGTATATTAGCCCTTAATCAAAATAATCAAAATGTCTCAATTAACTACAGAAAATAAAGAGCAAAAATCAACTGTTGGACATCCTGTTCAAGAATCGTATATTCCAAAAAATAAAATCAGAATTGTTACTGCAGCAGCCTTATTTGATGGTCATGATGCCGCAATTAACATCATGCGTAGAATTATACAATCTACCGGTTGTGAGGTAATTCACCTCGGTCATGATAAATCTGTAGAAGATGTAGTAAATACAGCAATACAAGAAGATGCAAACGCAATTGCAATGACCTCTTATCAGGGTGGACACAATGAGTATTTCAAATATATGTACGACTTGTTGCAAGAAAAAGGAGCAGGTCATATTCGTATTGTTGGTGGCGGTGGTGGTGTAATTCTTCCATCAGAAATTAAAGAATTGATGGATTACGGAATTACGCGTATTTATTCACCAGATAATGGACGCGAATTAGGTTTGCAAGGAATGATTAATGATATGGTAGAAAAATCAGATTATCCTACGCCTGATCTTTTATTACCAGAAGGGAAAAATGTTTATCAATCCTTAAAAGATAATGATGTAACAACGATTTCACGCTTAATTTCTTTAGCTGAAAATAGAGAAGATGATTTTTTACAATTATTTGATTTTTCGAAGGCTGAAAATACAAATACACCAATTTTAGGAATTACAGGAACTGGTGGTGCAGGAAAATCGTCAATGGTTGATGAGTTGGTTAGACGTTTTTTAATCGATTTTCCAGAAAAAACAATTGCATTGATCTCAGTTGATCCATCTAAAAAGAAAACTGGAGGTGCATTATTAGGCGATCGAATTCGTATGAATTCGATTAATAATCCTCGTGTTTATATGCGTTCATTGGCAACACGTCAATCTAATTTGGCTTTATCTAAATATGTTGAAGAAGCTCTGCAAGTTTTGAAAGCTTCTAATTTTGATTTGATTATTTTAGAAACTTCAGGAATTGGTCAGTCAGATACCGAAATTTTAGATCATTCTGACGCGTCATTATATATTATGACACCTGAATTTGGTGCGGCTACACAATTAGAAAAAATTGATATGCTCGATTTTGCTGATATTGTTGCGATTAATAAATTTGATAAACGTGGAGCTTTAGATGCTTTACGCGATGTGAAAAAACAATACCAACGCAATCATAATTTGTGGGATGTAAATCCTGATGAAATGCCAGTTTTTGGTACAATTGCTTCACAATTTAATGATCCAGGAACTAATCAATTATATAAATCAATTATAGAAAAAGTTGTTGAAAGAACAGGAGCAGATTTAAAGACAAATTTTATCATTACGAAAGAAATGTCAGAAAAAATCTTCGTCATACCACCTTCAAGAACACGTTATTTATCAGAAATTGCTGAAAATAATAGAGGTTATGATTCGAAGGTTTTATCACAAAAAGATGTTGCTCAAAAGTTATATGGATTCTTCAAAACAATAGAATCTTTATCTGGTAAGCAACCAAATATAACAAAACATGGAATAGAAATTATTGGATCAGATAATCAAGATTTAACAAAATTATTGCTAGCTGAATTTGATAAATTAAAAATGAATTTAGATCCTTTCAATTGGGAAGTGATCACTTCTTGGGAAGAAAAAGTAAATAAATATAAAAATCCAATCTATTCGTTTAAAGTTCGTGACAAAGAAATTAAAATTCAAACACACTCAGAATCATTATCTCATCTTCAAATTCCAAAAGTAGCTTTGCCAAAATACGAAGCTTGGGGTGATATTTTACGTTGGGTTTTACAAGAAAATGTACCTGGTGAATTTCCTTTTACTTCAGGACTTTATCCGTTTAAACGCGAAGGTGAAGATCCAACTCGTATGTTTGCGGGTGAAGGTGGTCCAGAACGTACAAATCGACGTTTTCATTATGTTTCGAAAGGAATGCCAGCAAAACGTTTATCAACTGCTTTTGATTCGGTAACGCTTTATGGAAACGATCCAGGTTATCGACCAGATATTTATGGTAAAATTGGAAATGCAGGTGTATCGATTTGTTGTTTAGATGATGCAAAGAAATTGTATTCAGGTTTCGATTTGTCACATCCAGCAACTTCGGTTTCGATGACGATAAATGGTCCAGCGCCAATGTTGTTAGGTTTTTTTATGAATGCTGCAATCGATCAAAACTGTGAAAAATATATCAAAGAAAATGGATTAGAAACAGAAGTTGAATTGAAAATTAAAGCCATTTATGAAGATAAAGGTTTAGAAAGACCTCGTTACAATGGTGATTTACCAGAAGGAAATGATGGTTTAGGTTTGATGCTTTTAGGTGTTACGGGAGATCAAGTTTTGGATGCTGATGTTTATGCGGAAATCAAGAAAAATACTTTAGCGCAAGTTCGTGGAACAGTTCAGGCGGATATTTTAAAAGAAGATCAAGCTCAAAATACATGTATTTTTTCAACTGAATTTGCTTTACGTTTGATGGGTGATGTTCAAGAATATTTTATCAATCAGAATGTTCGTAATTTCTATTCAGTTTCTATTTCTGGATATCATATTGCAGAAGCAGGTGCAAACCCAATTACACAATTGGCATTTACGTTGGCAAACGGTTTTACATACGTGGAATATTATTTATCTCGTGAAATGGATATCAACGCGTTTGGACCAAATTTATCGTTCTTTTTCTCGAATGGAATTGATCCAGAATATGCGGTTATTGGTCGCGTAGCTCGTAGAATTTGGGCAAAAGCACTTAAGAATAAATACGGAGCAAATGAGCGTGCACAAATGTTAAAATATCATATTCAAACTTCTGGACGTTCTTTACACGCACAAGAAATTGATTTTAATGATATAAGAACAACCTTGCAAGCTTTGTATGCGATTTATGATAACTGTAACTCTTTACATACCAATGCATACGATGAAGCAATTACAACGCCAACCGAAGAATCTGTTCGTAGAGCAATGGCAATTCAGTTGATTATTAATAAAGAATTAGGTTTAGCTAAAAATGAAAATCCTATTCAAGGTTCGTTTATTATTGAAGAATTAACAGACTTGGTTGAAGAAGCTGTTTTAACTGAATTTGATCGCATTACAGAGCGTGGAGGAGTTCTTGGTGCTATGGAAACGATGTACCAGCGTTCTAAAATTCAGGAAGAATCTTTGTATTATGAAACATTAAAACACAATGGACAATTTCCGATTATTGGTGTCAATACTTTTTTGAGCTCTTCAGGTTCTAAAACGGTTGTGCCTGCGGAAGTTATTAGAGCAACAGAAGAGGAAAAACAATTTCAAATCAAGACAAAAGAAAATTTACATCAGGCGAAAGCTGAAATAGAGAAAATAGAATTAGAGAGAATTCAGGAAATTGCCATTCAAAACGGAAATATTTTCGAAGCTTTAATGTATGTTACGAAAGTTTGTTCTTTAGGACAAATTACAGAAGCCTTATTTAAAGTTGGTGGACAATATAGAAGAAATATGTAATTTTTTTAAGTTTTATATAATTTTATTTAGATTAAACATAAATGGATTAAACTGTATCAGCTTAATCCATTTTTAGTTGATACAATCATCAATTATAATTATACTTTTTTGATAAGTTTTGATGTTAAAATAGCTAATTTTGATAGATAATTTTCAATGAAAAAGAAATCATGATATATTCTATTTTAGATTTAGCATATGTAATGAAAGGAGATACTTTCACAGAAACCTTCGAAAAATCAGCTAAATCTGCAGCGTTTACAGAAAAATTAGGTTATACAAGATATTGGTTGTCTGAGCATCATAATATGCCAAATGTAATTAGTGCCGCAACTTCTGTTTTAATTGGTTATATAGCTGCAAATACAAAAAAAATTAGAGTTGGATCTGGTGGAATTATGTTACCAAATCATACGACTTTATCCATTGCAGAACAATTCGGAACTTTAGCTTCTATGTATCCAAATCGCATAGATTTGGGACTTGGACGTGCGCCAGGAACAGATGGATTGACGGCTCAAACTTTAAGAAGAGGTCAAATGGATTTTCATTACGATTTCGAAAAACATATTCACGAATTAGAAACTTATTTCTCAACCTCAAATTCAGAAGCTAAGGTTAGAGCATTGCCAGGAGAAGGAGTCGAAGTTCCGTTTTATATTTTGGGTTCGAGTATCGATTCTGCTTTTTTAGCTGCTAAATTAGGAAGACCTTATGCATTTGCTGGACATTTTGCACCTGCACAATTTTATTCTGCTTTAGAGATTTATCGAGAGAATTTTAAACCATCCGAATATTTAGATCAACCTTATGTTATGCTTTGCGCTAATTTTATTTTGGGTGAAACAACAGAAGAAGCACATTATTTATCTAGAACAATGTATCAAAGTTTTGCGAATATTTTAACTGATAATAGACAAGCAATTGTGTCGCCTGACGAATGTGATTTAGAGAATCTATCTGAGCAACAATTGGGTATGTTAAAAAATATGACCGCTTTTTCTTTTATTGGTGATCAAAAAACAGTAAAAGAGAAATTTGATGATTTTGTAGAACAAACTAAGATTGATGAAATTATTATTTCTACTAATATTTTTGATTTTGATAAAAAAATGAAATCTTATGAATTAGCTGCGTCTTTATTTCAGTCATAAAGCACGTTTCTTTCTAAGATAAAGTTTATATTTGTTCGAATTTATTATTACTACAATGTACTCAATACAAGAATTACATCAAATCATAGATCAAGCTTTAGAGCAAGAAATTATTGTTAAAGAACCTAAAGAATTATATAATCCAATCGAATATATTTTAAATCTAGGCGGTAAACGTGTTCGTCCTTTAATTGTTTTGATGGGAAATCAAATGTTTGATGGTGATGTGAATTTAGCTTTAAAACCTGCTTTAGCAGTAGAATTCTTTCATAATTTCACATTGATGCACGATGATATTATGGATTCTGCACCTTTGCGTCGTGGTAAAGAAACGGTTCATATAAAGTACGACACAAATTCGGCTATTTTAGCTGGTGATACAATGTTGATTAAAGCTTACGAGCTTTTAGAAGATTTGCCAGATGGAATTTATAGATCAGTTAATAAATTGTTTACTAAAACGGCTACTCAGTTATGTGAAGGTCAACAATATGATGTTAATTATGAGTCTTTAAAGGAAATTAATTACGGTGATTACCTAAGAATGATTACTGGTAAAACAGCTGTTTTAGTTGGTTCTTCTCTTAAAATGGGTGCTTTAATTGCAAATGCTCCAGAATCGGAAGCAGATAAATTGTATGAAATTGGATTGAATTTAGGTATTGCTTTTCAGTTGAAAGATGATTATTTAGATGTTTTCGGAACTTCTGTTAAAGTTGGTAAAAAACATGCTGGTGATATTTACGAAAATAAAAAAACTATATTATTCGTTACTGCATTAGAAAATGCATCTGAGCAAGATCGTGATGAATTGTTGTATTGGTATAATATAAAAGCAGAGAATGTAGATAAGGTTTATGCAGTCGAAAAACTTTTTAGAAAGTTAAAAGTGAATAAACACATCTCTAAATTGATTAAAGAATACACTAATAAAGCAACTTCTTTGATTGATGAATTGAACATTCCTGATGAGAAAAAATACTATTTACGTGAGTTGAGCGATATGTTAGTTGATCGTCAAGTTTAGTTTTTGATATGCAATTCAGAACAGAAGTAAAGTTAGATAGACAATCATTTTCTATTCAACATCAGCATAAAATTGTTTCTATTGGATCTTGTTTTGCTGATGAAATTGGACAGAGATTGACTTTATCTAAATTCAATGTTCAAATCAATCCATTCGGAATTTTGTTTCATCCTTTGGCAATCGAAAACGCTTTAGGTAGAATACATTCTAGAATTCATTATACAACAAATGAAGTGTTCGAATACAATGATTTGTTTTTTACTTGGGATCATCATTCTAGTTATAGTAATACTTCAAAAGTAGAATGTTTAAATTCTGTTAATCAATCAATTGATTTATATAATGAATTTACAAGGAATGCTGATTTTTTCATTATTACTTTAGGAACTTCTTGGGTTTATAAAATAAAATCGATGGATTTAATTGTGGCTAATTGTCATAAATTGCCTCAAAGAGAATTTGAAAAATTAATTCTAACCACACAAGAAATTTATCAATCCTTACTAAATTCGGTTCGATTGATTTTGGATATGGCACCAAATGCAAAAATTCTTTTTACAATTAGTCCAGTTCGACATATAAAAGATGGTTTGGTAGAAAATAATGTAAGTAAATCACGTTTGATAAATGCTGTTTATCAATTAGAGAGTCAATTTAATGAAGTATTTTATTTTCCTTCTTATGAAATCATTTTAGATGATTTACGTGATTATCGATTTTACAAAGAAGACATGATTCATCCAAACAAATTGGCGGTTGATTACATTTGGGAGAAATTTCAAGAAGCTTGGATGAATTCTAAAACACAAGAATTAAATCAACAAATACATAAAGCTAATCAAGCACTTAATCATCGTCCATTTAATCCGAATACAGTTCAACATCAATCATTTTTGTACAATACTTGTAAGGAATTAAAAAGATTGAATGAATTTTTAACGGAGAATAATTTTAATCAAGAAATTGAAACTTTAGAACAAAAAATAAAAAATGTTAATTGATACACATACACATCTTTATTCTGAACAATTTGATGAAGATCGTGATCAAATCATAAAAAGAGCTTTAGATGCTGGTATTGAAAGATTTTATCTTCCGGCAATAGATTCTACTTATACCAATCGAATGTTGAGTTTGGAGCAAGAATATCCTGAAAATATTTTTGCAATGATGGGTTTACATCCAACTTCTGTTCATCCAGATACATTGGGTTTTGAGTTAAATGCTGTAGAGAATTGGTTAAAGAAAAGAAAATTTAAAGCATTTGGTGAAATTGGAATTGATTTGTATTGGGAAAAAGCCTATCTACAAGAGCAACAAGACGCTTTTAAGAAACAAATTCAATTAGCTAAAACCTATAATTTGCCAATTGTAATCCATTGTAGAGAAGCTTTTGAAGAAGTTTTTGAGGTTTTGCAAGATGAAAAAGATGATAAATTGTTTGGAATTTTTCATTGTTTTTCTGGTACTAAAGAAGATGCAAATCGTGCAATAGATTTCAATTTGCATTTAGGAATAGGAGGTGTTGTTACTTTTAAGAATGGTAAAATCGATCAGTTTTTAAATGAAATTCCGATAGAAAGAATTGTACTCGAAACTGATAGCCCGTATTTAGCACCAGTTCCTTTCAGAGGAAAAAGAAACGAAAGTAGTTACTTGATAAATGTGGTAGAAAAATTGGTAGATATTTATAGATTAACGCCAAATGAACTAGCAGAAATAACAACTAAAAACGCACTTTCTATTTTCGAAAAAGACTAAATCCGTTTATAAATTCGTTAAATAAATTATATTTGCAAAGAAATCCTTTAAAAATGAAATATCAAAGAATACTCTTAAAACTAAGTGGTGAAGCCTTAATGGGTGATTTACAATATGGTATTGATCCAGAAATGTTAAAACAATATGCAGAACAAATAAAAGAAGTAGTCGAATTGGGCTGCGAGGTTGCAATTGTTATTGGAGGCGGAAATATTTTTAGAGGAGTACAAGGTGTTGCATCTGGTATGGATCGTGTACAAGGCGATTATATGGGAATGTTGGCAACGGTCATCAACAGTATGGCATTACAAGGAGCTTTGGAAGATATTGATCTGAAAACACGTTTGCAAACAGCAATTAGAATGGAGCAAATTGCAGAACCATTTATCAAAAGACGTGCAACAAGACATTTAGAAAAAGGTCGAGTTGTTATTTTTGGTGCAGGAACAGGAAATCCGTATTTTACAACAGATACAGCAGCAGTTTTACGTGCAATAGAAATTAATGCAGATGTGATTTTAAAAGGAACTCGTGTAGATGGAATTTACACAGCAGATCCAGAAAAAGATCCAACAGCAGAGAAGTTTGACAAAATTTCTTATCAAGAAGTTTATGAAAAAGATCTTAAAGTAATGGATATGACAGCAATTACTTTAAGTGACGAAAATAATTTACCAATCATTGTATTTGATATGAATACAACAGGTAATTTGAAAAATTTAGTTTTAGGAGAAAACGTAGGAACATTGGTAACCAATAATTAAATCCAAAAATGGAAGAATTAGATTTAATCTTAGAAGAAGCAAAAGATCAAATGAAAAAATCATTGGATCATTTAGATGTAGCATTTGGTAAATTAAGAGCAGGAAAAGCTTCACCTGCAATGTTAAGTACAGTAAAAGTAGATTATTACGGTTCTTTAACACCACTTAGCCAAGTTGCTAATGTGAATACGCCAGACGCAATGACATTGAGTGTGCAACCTTGGGAGAAGAATTTGATTAATGAAATCGAAAAAGCAATCATTAATTCTAATTTAGGTTTTGCGCCTTCTAACAACGGAGATATGATTATTATTAACATTCCACCTTTGACAGAAGAAAGACGTAAAGAATTGTCTAAAATGGCAAAAGCTGACGTAGAAAATGCTAAAGTAAGTATTCGTAATGCGCGTAAAGATGCAAACAATGCATTGAAAAATGTAAAAGAAGCTTCTGAAGATTTAATCAAAGATTACGAAGGTCGTGTGCAAAATTTAACGGATAAGTACATTAAATTAACGGACGAAGCTTTCGCTAAAAAAGAAGCTGAAATTATGAAAGTATAGTTTTCGTTTTTAACATTTTAGAACGAAAAAATAATTAAAAATATAGCGGCTTTATGCCGCTTTTTTCATTTACTTTGCACAAACTTTTTTATAGGAAATGAACAAAATTCTATTTTTCTTTTCTTTTTTGATATCATCTTTTGCCTTTAGTCAACAATTGATTAGAGTTTTTGATGCTGAAGATGATTTTCGTGTTGCTAAAGCAAAAATTTTAACTTTAGACAATAAACTGATTGGTATAACAGATCAGAAAGGAGAATTAGTTTTAGAGAAATATTATTCAAAAATTATAGTTTTTCAAGATGGTTATGACACCAAAATTGTAACTATTGCTCAAAATAAAAAGGAAATTGATGTAAAATTAGAATCTTTATACATTCAATTAGAAGAAGTTGGTTTGATGAGCAAATCTGAAAATTTAGATGCTAAAAAATTAATTTATGATGTAATTCTTAAGCAGAAAAATAACGATTTATCAAAAACCGAAAGTTATTTCTTTAAATCTTATACAAAATATTGGAGTTCTATTAATAAAGATTCAATTCCGATCATATCAAATCCTAAAAATCTAAAAGATTCTTTAAGCAATCATTGGCGAAATATTTTAGAAGAAAGTTATTTGTTTTTTGGTGAACGTGCAATGGATCACAAATTTTCTAAAAAATATGGTCGAAAAAACATTGTTCAATCGTCAAAAATTTCTGGTGTAAATTCCCCAATTCACGAATATTTAGCAATTCAACCTTTGGCATTACAATTCAATCGTCCAACGATTAATTTCTTTTTTAGAGATGTCATCAATCCTTTGTCGGCAGAAGGATTAGAATATTACCGATTTTCTATCAAAGAAAAAATAGATTTTAACAATCGTCCGACAACAATTGTATCGTTTATACCAAATCAACGTTTGCACGAAAATCAATTTAAAGGTCTAATCTACATTGACGATAGAACTTTAGGAATCGCAAAATTTAAAGCAGAAAATTATATGTCAGATGATGTCGCAGAAATTGATGCAGATTGGCAATATAAAAGTGGATTTTGGTTTCCGATGAAGCAAAAATATGTTTTAGATGGCGGAAATTTTGGTTACAATGCAAATGCAAATAAAGAAAATACAGAAGAAGATAATAGAAAAGAAAAAATTTGGATCAATGTAGAAATGACGATTTCTAATCTGAAATCTCCAACCATGTTTAAGAAAAAAGATTTTTTAGGTTACGAAAATGAAATTGCTTTTCAGAACATGGAAGAACCAACTTGGGACAATGTGATGAGAAATTATCGTTACCAAGAACTTAATCAAATCGAACGTAATACATATCCAGTTATTGATAGTATTAATGGTGATATTTATGCAACTAAAAACAAAATGTTACGATTTTTAGCCACAGGTGGAAAGCTAAATTTAGGCAAAGTAGATTTAGATGTTACCAAATTATTAGGATTTAATAATTACGAAGGTCTTAGATTAGGATTAGGTTTAAGTACAAATGAGAAGTTTAATAAGAATTTTTCTTTAAACGGTTACACTGCGTATGGTTTTAGAGATGAAGCTTTTAAGTTTGGTTTGGGTACAGATGTTTACATTAACAAACCTTATTCAGGAAGATTGTTTTTTAATTATGCTCAAGATGTTTCTGCTTCTGGCCGAATTTCGAATATTTTACAAAATTCATATAATGGATTTTTTAGTAAAACCTTAGGTAATATTTACAACGATCAATATTTCTTTTATCATAAATATACTTCTGGTTATGAACAAGATGTGTTTAATAATTTCACATTTAATGTAGCTGCAAATTATGAGAAACAAAGCGCGAATTTTGATTATTTGTATAAAGGTTTAGACAAATCTTATCATTTATTCAATACCGAATTATCTTTACGTTGGGCACCGAAAGATCAGTTTATAAGAACTCCTTACGGAAAAGTTACTCTGAATAAAGGAACAACAAATTTCTATTTGACAGCAACCAAATATTGGGAAGTTTTAGATACAGATTTTAATGCATTTAAAATTAATTTCTCTTACTATGATATTTTTCAGAATTATTTTGGAGAAACAAATTTGAATTTCAATACTGGGATTATTTTTGGGGATTTGCCAATTATGAATCAGTTTGAAGGAATGGGAAATGGAAAATCGGGTGGTTTTCCTAAGAATTTTCAGTTGGCTGGAATTTCTAATTTCGAAACGATGCATGCAGGAGAATTTTACTCAAGTCAATACGCTTCTATTCAAATCAAACATACTTTTGGTGGTTTCAATCTTTTCAAAAAACAAATTTTTCCACTTTTTATTTATCGTGGATTAATTGGTAAAATGGAAGATAAAGAAAATCATCAAAACTTTAATTTTAACGAACTAAATCATTATTACCAAGAAGGAGGAGTAGAATTTAATAATCTTTTACTAAATAGTTTAGGTTTAGGATTTTACTATAGATTTGGTGCTTATGAATTACCAAAAGTAAAAGATAATTTATTCATGAAGTTAACTTTCAGATTAAATATTTTTTAGTAATTTTCATCTTCAAACCCTTATTGATAAAGCTTTTCAAAGAAATTTTCGGCTTTATATCAAAAATTATGCCTTTGACTTTTATAAGCTTAGGAAAAATACTAAATTTGTGAATATATATTATAGATAAATCATGCAATCGTACGGAATAAAATCCTTATTAGAAAAAGGAAAAAACTTGGCTCTACAAGAGGTGACAGTTTATGGATGGGTAAAATCATTTAGAAGTAATCGCTTTATTGCGCTTAATGATGGTTCGACAATCAATAATATTCAAGTTGTAGTAGATTTTGAAAATTTTGACGATGATTTAATAAAAAAAATAACAACAGCTGCATCTCTAAAAGTTAAAGGTGAAGTTGTAGAAAGTCAAGGAAAAGGACAAGAAATAGAAATTATTGCGAAAGAAATAAAAGTTCTTGGTGAAGCAAATTCTGATGATGTACAAGAAACAATTCTTCAGCCAAAAGCGCATTCATTAGAAAAATTAAGAGAACAAGCTCATTTACGTTTTAGAACCAATTTATTTGGATCGGTTATGCGTGTTCGTAATGCCTTAATGTTTGCAATCCATAAATATTACAATGAAAATGGATTTGTTTATGTTAATACACCAATTATTACAGGTTCTGATGCAGAAGGTGCAGGCGAAATGTTTCATGTAACGAATTTCGATCTGAATAATATTCCTAGAAACGAAGAAAATGAAATTGCGTATTCTGAAGATTTCTTTGGTAAAGCAACAAATCTTACTGTTTCTGGACAATTAGAAGGCGAAGCTGCTGCAATGGGATTAGGAAAAGTTTATACGTTCGGACCAACTTTTCGTGCAGAAAATTCGAATACAACACGTCATTTAGCTGAGTTTTGGATGGTTGAACCAGAAGTTGCTTTTTTTGATTTGGATCAAAATATGGATCTTGCTGAAGATTTCTTGAAATATGTTATTACGTATGCAATGGAAAATTGTAAGGATGATTTGGCTTTCTTGGCAGAACGTTACGACAAGGATCAGAAACAAAAACCGGCAGATGAAAGGTCAGAATTAGGTTTGATGGAACGTTTAGACTATGTTCTTAAAAATCAATTCGTTCGTTTATCTTATACAGAAGCAATTGATATTCTGAAAGATTCTAAACCAAACAAGAAAGGAAAATTCAAATATCCAATTGATTCTTGGGGAGCTGATTTACAATCAGAACACGAAAGATATTTGGTTGAAAAGCATTTTAAAACTCCAGTAATTTTGTTTGATTATCCACAAGAAATCAAAGCGTTTTATATGCGTTTGAATGATGATGGAAAAACAGTTCGAGCAATGGATGTTTTATTCCCAGGAATAGGTGAAATTATTGGTGGTTCTCAACGTGAAGAAAGATTAGATGTTTTAGACGAAAGAATCAAACAATTTGGTATTGATGCTGAGGAAATTTGGTGGTATCGTGATACAAGAAGATTTGGATCTGTTCCGCATTCAGGTTTCGGATTAGGATTAGAAAGATTGGTTCTTTTTGTTACAGGAATGGGAAATATTCGTGATGTTATTCCATTTCCTAGAACACCAAAAAGTGCTGAATTTTAATATATTAAATAAATTTATTTAAAGTTTATGTTAAAGCAGGAATTAAATTTAAAATTACAACAAAAATTATCTCCACAACAAATTCAATTGATGAAGTTGGTACAATTACCAACGGTTGCCTTTGAGCAAAGAGTGAAAGAGGAAATGGAAGAAAATCCTGCTTTGGACGAAGATTCATCTAATTTTGATGATGATTTTGATGGAGGAGAAAATGAATGGGATAATCAAGACGATTATCAGGAAGATAATGTAATAGATACAAGCGACATCAACATTGACGAATATTTAAGTGATGATGATGTACCAAATTATAAAACTTATACCAATAATTACAGCGATGATGACGATGAAAAATCGGTTCCTTTTGCGCAAGGTGTTTCTTTTATAGAGTTTTTGGTCAATCAATTATATACTTATCGTTTATCTGAAGAGGAATATGCAATTGCAGAGTTTTTGATAGGTAATATTGACGAAGATGGTTATATTCGACGTGATATAAAATCTTTAGTTGACGATTTAGCTTTTTCTCAAAATTTAAGTACAGATGAAAAAGTTTTAGAAAATTTACTGATCAATTACATTCAAAAAATGGATCCGGTTGGCGTTGGTGCACGTGATTTACAAGAATGTTTGTTGATTCAATTAGAAAATAAAACACAAACAGAATCTGTTGAATTAGCAGAAAAATTAATTAGTGAATCATTCGATGCATTTACAAAAAAGCATTATTCTAAATTGATGTCTAAGTATGATGCAGACGAAGATGATTTACGTGATGCAATCTCAGAAATAGAAAGATTAAATCCTAAACCAGGAAAATCTTTTTCGAGCAGTAGTAAAATTGTTGAACAAATTACGCCAGATTTTACCATTACGATAGAAGATTCTGAACTGAATCTTTCTTTAAATGGTAGAAATGTACCAGAACTTAGAATTTCTTCTGCTTATGCAGAAATGTTAGATACTTATAAAAAAACTGAAAATAAATCGAATGAACAGAAAGAAGCTGTTTTGTTTGTGAAACAAAAATTAGATTCTGCAAAATGGTTTATTGACGCGGTTCAACAACGTAGAAATACTTTGATGGTAACGATGGAAGCCATTATGAAATTTCAGAAAGATTATTTTCTTACTGGTGACGAAACAAAGATTAAACCAATGATTCTGAAAGATATATCTGATTTGATTGGAATGGATATTTCAACTGTTTCTAGAGTTGCCAATAGTAAATATGTACAAACGCCTTATGGTACTTTTTTAATTAAAGATTTGTTTTCAGAAAGTTTGACAAATGACGATGGAGAAGAAGTTTCTACCAGAGAAATTAAGCGTATTTTACAAGATGTTATTAACGAAGAAGATAAAAAATCTCCGTTAACAGATGAAAAACTAACCGAGATTCTAAAAGAAAAAGGTTATCCGATTGCAAGAAGAACAATTGCAAAATACAGAGAACAACTCAGTATTCCTGTCGCAAGATTAAGAAAAGAAATATAAAGAAAGAAGATCAACAATTGTTGGTCTTTTTTTATTCGTGAGATTAAACATCTTCTCAACTTTGTAAACAAGCAAAGATCAATTATCTTTGGAATACAATTTTTAATATAGAGAAATGAGAAAGATTTTGATCAAAACTTCATTATTATTTAGTTTATTAACTTTTAGTAATTTATCTGCTCAAGGTGGCGGAATGTGGATTCCGAATGAATTGAACGAAAAAGAAATGAAAGAAATGGGCTTGAAAATTTCTGCTTCAGACATTTTCAGTAATGGAGACAAAAGTATCAATAATGCAGTTGCACATTTTGGTGGTGGATGTACATCAGAAGTGATATCTCCTCAAGGTTTATTACTTACAAATCATCATTGTGGTTATGGTCAAATTCAGCAACATTCATCATTAGAACACGATTATTTAAAAGATGGATTTTGGGCAAAAGATTTGAAAAGTGAATTACCAAACGATGGTTTAACAGCAACATTTATTGTCGATATTATTGATGTTACTTCTCAGATTTTAGCAGATGTTACAGAAACAACATCAGAAAAAGATCGAAACGAAATTGTTAAACGCAATATTGAAGCTTTAACTCAAAAATCAAAACTAGATTCTTATCAATCAACATTTGTTCGTCCATTTTATAAAGGAAATAAATATTATCAATTCATTACAGAAACCTATAAAGATGTTCGATTAGTTGGTGCGCCACCATCAGCAATTGGTAAATATGGTAGTGATACAGATAATTGGGTTTGGCCAAGACATACTGGTGATTTTTCTTTATTTAGAATTTATGCTGATAAAAATAATAAACCAGCAGATTATTCGCCAGACAATGTTCCTTACAAACCAAAACATTTTTTACCTGTAAATATTGGTGGCGTAAAAGAAGGTGATTTCACGTTTGTTTATGGTTTTCCTGGCGTTACGGATGAATATTTACCAGCTTCATCGTTAAAACAAATTCAAGATGTCATAAATCCTGCTCGTATTGGAGCTAGAACAATTGCTTTGGAATTTATAGATAAAAAAATGCGAGAAGATGATGCAACACGTATAAAATATGCATCTAAACAAGCGCGAATTTCTAATTCTCATAAAAAATGGATTGGAGAGAAATTAGGTTTAGAAAAAAGTAAAGCTGTTGAGAAAAGAAAATCTTATGAAAATGAGTTTACAAATCGTCTAAATAAAGATGCAAAAGCAAAACAAAAATACAAGGATTTGATTAATGAGTTGAATCAATTAAATCAAGTAAATGAAAAATATGCTGTTGCTTCAACCTTATTTACAGAAGTTTTTTCTGCCAATTCTGAAACATTAAGAATGGCTTTGTCTTTGAATAATTTGGCTAATTCTTACGGAACAACAAATTATGCGGATGTAAAAGAACGTACTTTTCGATCGTTGAATAATTTGATGAAAGATTACGATGCAACTTTAGATCAAGAAATTACTACAAGTTTATTAGATTATTACAACAAACAAGTGCCGAAAGATTTATTACCAAATTCATCATCAGTTAGTATAAATAATCAAGAGATAATCAAGAACAGTCTGATCACAAATCAAACATTAAAAAATCTTTTAGCTCAATCGAATAATATTACTGATCCTGAATTAGTGAAAATTATAAAAGAAGATGGTTTGATTAAATTGGTAAGTGAATATTTAGCAGCTTATGAAACTAAAGTCTCACCGACTTTTTTAGCAAATCAAACCAAAATGAATCAATTGATGCGAACATTTATGAAAGCACAATTAGATGTTTTTCCTGATAAGAAAATCTTTCCAGATGCGAATTCTACCTTGCGAGTTACTTATGGTAAAGTAGATGGTTACCAACCAAGAGATGCTGTATATTATGATGCAATTACACATATGGATGGTGTGATAGAAAAATATATTCCAGGAGATTATGAGTTTGATTTACCACAATCGTTAATCGATCTTTATAATCAGAAAGATTATGGGAAATATGCTGATAAAGAAGGTAAATTACCTGTGAATTTTATTGCAACAAATCATACAACAGGAGGAAATTCTGGTAGTCCAGCATTAGATGGAAAAGGAAATTTGGTTGGACTTAATTTTGATCGTGTTTGGGAAGGAACCATGTCAGACCTGAATTATGATCCTGCAATTTGTAGAAATATTATGGTCGATACACGATATATACTTTGGGTAATCGAAAAATATGGAAAAGCTGATCATTTAATAAAAGAAATGAAAATTGTTACTAAATAAATAGTATAAAAGCCTTGATATCAAGGCTTTTATTTTTTAGAATACTATCGATTTTTAATGTAAATTTGTAGCTTAAAATCAAGTACTAAAAACGATGAAAAAAATATTTACCACTTTAGCATTAGCAATGTTTGGATCATTAACTTTTGCTCAAACTTTTAATGATATTTATGGAGAAACAACTCTGAAAATTGAAAGTAATAATTCAGAAAGTAAAGCTGATGATTGTTCTATAGATGTTCCTTCAAACAATTTACAAAACGCCTCTCCTGGGATTTCTGATAATAAAAAAATTGCGGTAGATTTTATAGTAAAAGCAGGTCAACAAAAAGAAATCTCTTCATTATATTTTAATCACTGGTCATTAGATAGTCTAAATTTAATCGTAAATAGTGTAAATATTGATTTTTACGAATCTAAGTTTGATGAACAATTAAATATCAATACTCCAGGAGAATTAGTAAAATCTTACGAAAATGTTCCTTATGTAAGTAGAGTAAATCAAGGTTCAAGAGCTTCGAGTGAAGGTGTTGTTACAAGAATTTATAAATATAATTTTAATTTACCAGAACCGTTAATCGTTGATGCAAATGAGGAAAATAAAAATTATTGGATTGTATTTTCTGGAGCAAATCTTTCTACAAATGGAGTTGCAGAATATTTTGAAATTAGAACTGCTTTAGTTGGTAATACCACTTTTCCAGATTTAAATTGGGATATTCAAAATAATAGATGGAAAAAAATGACAACTAATAATAATGAAGGTGTAATCAATATTATAGCTAATTGTACAGATTTAAGTATTGATGATTTTATAAATAACAAATTAAGCATTTATCCAAATCCAGTTCAAGATCAGTTGATGATTAACGGTAAGAATGTAAGAAACGTAGAGATATTTTCTGTTAATGGTCAAAAATTTAATGTAAAGCTAAATACATTATCAAAAGATAAAATAAATGTAGATGTACAAAGTCTATCAAAAGGTGTTTATTTATTAATGGCAGAAATTGATGGAAAAGTGCAAACACTAAAATTTATAAAAAAATAATTAAATGAAAAATATTGTCCAATTCCAAGATTTAGGACAAGATAGAGATTATCAAGAAATTTGGGATTATCAAGAGAAGCTATTAGCAGAGAATGTAGAAATTAAAAAACATAATCGTGCACAAGAAAAAATAGATAATCCCGAGTTTTTACATACAAACAATCATTTATTATTTGTAGAACATCCTCATATTTACACACTTGGTAAAAGTGGTCATTTAGAAAACCTACTCGCTAATTCTGAGCAATTAAATCATATTCATGCAACATTTGTCAAAACAAATCGTGGTGGAGATATCACTTATCATGGTCCAGGACAATTAGTTGGTTATCCAATATTAGATTTAGAACAATTTAAACCAGATATACATTTGTATATGAGAAATTTAGAAGAAGTTTTTATAAAAACTTTGGCTGAATATAATCTGAAGGGAGAACGTTCTAACGGTGAAACTGGTGTATGGTTAGATGTTGGTAAACCTTATGCACGTAAAATTTGTGCTTTAGGTGTGAAAGCTTCTCGTTGGGTTACGATGCATGGTTTTGCGTTAAATGTAAATTCTGATTTGAAGTATTTTGAATACATTATTCCTTGCGGAATTAAAGATAAAGCTGTTACTTCATTAGAAAGAGAATTAAATTCTACTTTGGATATGAACGAAGTTAAAGATATTGTGAAATCTAAATTTCAAGAAGTATTTGATGTTCAATTGGTTTAGTTGATTCTCTATTTTATGATCCATTTTTATTGATTTTTTTGTTAATTTAACGACTCAAAAAAAGATAAATGTCTCAATTCATAAAAGAAGTTGTTAAAGAATTATTACATAAACCTCAAGATTTAATTCATACAACTTTAGTCTTACCTGGGAAACGACCAATGTTGTTTTTCAGAGAAGAATTTCAACGTCAATCAAACGGACTTATTTTGCCGAAAATGCAAAGTATAGAAGATTTTATATCAGAATTAGCTGGTATAAAATTAATTTCTGGTGTTCCGTTGTGGTTTGCAACTTATCATGCATATAAAAAATCAGTTCAAGCGCACGAAACTTTTGATGATTTTATAAAATGGGCGCCAACTATTCTCAAAGATTTCGACGATTTAGATTCAACTTTATTGGATCCTGATAATTTTTTTGATTATTTAGTTTCTGTTGAAAGAATTAAAAATTGGGGAATTGAAGAAATCGAAGTTGATAAAAATTTTTTACTCAAGAATCATTTAGAATTTTGGAAGGTTGTAAAATCGGTTTATTTTCAATTAAAAAACGATTTATTAACTCATAATCTAGCTTATAATGGTTTAGCAAATCGTGTAGCAAAAGAGCATTTAGAAAATTTATATCAAGAAAATCATCAATTTATATTTGCAGGTTTTAATGCATTAACTGTTGCCGAACAAAAAATTATTTTTGGTCTTGAAAAAAATGGATTGGCTAAAATTTATTGGGATTGTGATCAATATTATTTGCAAGAAGAACAAGAATCTGGACATTTTCTGCGTCAATACAAACAGAAATTATCAAAATGGAATTGGACTTTTGATGATTTTAATGAGTCAAAAGAAATTACTGTTACTGGAATTTCTAAACAAGTTGGACAAGCAAAATTTGTAAGCGAAATCTTGAAGGATAAATCTGATGAAGAATTGAAGAAAACAGCTTTGATTTTAGCTGATGAAGCACTTTTACCAGCAATTCTTAATGCGTTACCAGAGAACATAAAACACATAAATATTTCGATGGGAATTCCTTTAAAAAGTATTCCTTTAGCGCAATTTTTCAAGTCGGTTTTTGAACTGCAAATGAATCGTGAAAAATTAGGAAAAGATCAATTGTTTTATTTTAAGAATATTGTTCAGATTTTAGAAAATTCGTCTTTAAAATCTTTTCAGCAATCAATCGATCGTGAGTTAATTAATGAAATTCAACGAAATAATAAAATTTTTAATTCATCAGATTATTTAGTTAATAAATTAAAATCCTCAAATTTTCAATCCTTATTTACGATACCAAAATCAATACAAGAATTCATTTCTATCTTGATAAATTTTACCCAAAAAATATTAAATAATCCTTCTTTAGAAAATGCGCTGACAAGAGAATATTTATTTTATTTCCAGAAAATTTTTATTCAATTAAGTAATGAAATTGAACAATTAGATGTTTTAACAAACTTCAGAACACTGAATTTGCTTTATCAAAAATTATTACAAAGCGAAACTTTAAGTTTTATTGGTGAACCATTAGAAGGTTTGCAGATTATGGGAGTTTTAGAAACGCGTTTAATTAATTTTGATCACATCATTATGACTTCGGTAAATGACGAAGTTTTGCCTTTGGGAAGACAAAATAATACGTTTATACCTTATGATATTCGCAAAGAAAAAGGTCTGAATACGTTTACGGAAAACGATTCTATTTATGCTTATCATTTTTATAGACTTTTGTCTAGAGCTCAACAAATCGATTTAGTTTACAACACAGATCCTGATGGAATGGGGTCTGGAGATAAAAGTAGATTTATAGAACAAATGAATTATGAATCGAATCATCAGTTGAAATTTTCTTATGCCAAACCACATTTTGAGATTGTACCACAAAATCCTTTGATTATACAAAAAACACCTAAAACAATGGAACTTTTGAATAATTGGGTAGAAAATGTTGGAATTTCACCTTCTAGATTGGTTAGTTATTTAAGAAATCCGATTGAGTTTTATGAACAAATTGTTTTGCAAGTAGAAGAAATTGAAGAAGCAGAAGAAACGATTTCGGCAAAAACACTTGGAAATATTGTTCACAAAACTTTAGAAGAATTGTATAAACCTTTTCTGAAAAAGATTTTACATGAAAATGATTTTAAACAAATAAATGCTGAAAAAGAAGCGGTTTTACTGAAATATTTTAAAGAAGAATACAAAGATGGTGACATAGATAAAGGTCAAAATCTATTGGTTAGACATATTGCTTTGAGAATAGTTGACGGCGTTTTGACAAAAGATCAAAAAACTGCAAAACAAGCTGATTTTAGTATTTTAGAATTAGAAAAGAAACTTAGTTATAAATTCGATTTAGATGGTAAAACTATTTATTTAAAAGGTTTTGTAGATCGTATTGATGAAGTTGATGGAATTAAAAGAATCATCGATTATAAAACAGGTTACACAACTGATATCAAGATTAAATCAGAAAAATTAGAAGATGTTTTTATTGATGAAAAATATAGCAAAGCTTTGCAATTAATTTTTTATGCACATTTATATTATCATGAATATCAAAATAAGAATGAGAACATACAATTATGTATTTATCCAATCAAATTTCCTAATAAAGAAATGATAAAATTAGAATTAGATGGAGAAACCACAATAAGTTATGATTTAGTAGAAAACACCAAAGAAAACTTAGAAAATATGATAAGAGAAATCATTAATCCGACAATTCCTTTTCAAGAAAAATTAAATTAATAGGTACATTTTCTAACAATTCCTTATTTTCACGCTCAGAAACAAATTAAAATGAAGAATAACAAACTTTTTATTGCTATTATTATTGCCTTACTTGCTGGTGTTGGTTTGGGTGGATTTGTCTATTATGTTTTTCCAGACAGTGCTGCAGGTTTTGCTAAAAACATCAAATTATTAGGAACCGTTTTCATTCGATTAGTACAAATGATTATTGCGCCTTTGGTTTTTTCTACCTTAGTTGTGGGGATTGCGAAGATGGGTGATATGCGTTTGGTAGGACGAGTTGGTGGTAAAGCAATGGCTTGGTTTATTACTGCGTCTTTAGCTTCACTTACCATCGGACTTTTTATTGTAAACCTTGTTCAACCAGGTAAAAATATGAATATGTCCACAGATGGAACAGATACAGGTGATTTATTAACTAATCCTACAGCAACGCTTAATTTAGAACATTTTGTAACTCATGTTATACCAAAAAGTGTTTTTGAAGCTTTTGCAACAAACGAAATATTACAAATTGTTATTTTCTCTATTTTCTTCGGTATTGCTTTGGCTGCTTATGGTAAAGAAGGAGAAAGTTTAACAAAGGCTTTGGATAAGGTTTCTCATGTCGTTCTAAAAATGGTCGAATACATTATGTGGGTTGCGCCGATTGGTGTTTTTGGTGCAATAGCTGCGGCAATCGCAAATCATGGTTTTGGAGTATTTATTATGTATGGTAAATTTCTTTTTGCTTTTGCGATTGGTATCATAAGTTTATGGATTGTTTTGTTAATTGTCGGTTATATTTTCTTAGGAAAAGAAAGGTTGTTTTCACTTTTAATTCATATCAAAGAACCTTTATTAATTGCTTTTTCTACGACAAGTAGCGAAGCTGTATTCCCAAAATTAGTCGAAGAATTAGAAGCTTATGGTGCAGATCCTAAAGTGGTTTCGTTTACATTACCTTTGGGCTATTCTTTTAATTTAGATGGAAGTATGATGTACATGACTTTTGCAAGTATGTTTATTGCTCAAGTTTATGATATTCATATGCCTTTAGAAAAACAAATTTTAATGCTTTTGGTATTGATGTTGACTAGTAAAGGTGTTGCAGGAGTTCCAAGAGCTTCTTTAATTGTTGTAATTGCAACTTGTTCTATGTTCGGAATTCCGCCAGAAGGAATTGCTTTAATTTTACCGATAGATCATTTTTGTGACATGGCAAGAAGTATGACCAATGTTTTAGGAAATGCACTTTCAACAGCCTCAATTCATAAATGGGAAGCTAAGCATTTAATAGCTGCAAATGATCAAGAATAATTATCGAATCGATAAAATAATTCAAATAAATTTAAAAGAGCTGATTATTTCAGCTCTTTTTTTATGGATATGATTTAATAAATCAACTGATTTTTATCATATTAATAATTAATACAGTTTTTCTCTTTGTTAAATTGTTAAATTTTTATATTAATAGTGTATTAAATACATTATTAATAAAATGTGAAAATTTTGATAAAAAATTAAGGAGTTATCTTTTCTTTTCATTAATTTAGTTCTGTTTCAAATAAATAAACGATTACTTATTTGAAAAGGAGTAGATTTTAGGTTTTATAATTGTATTTAATACACTAATAAATTTTTTATGAAAAGAAGATTATTATCACTTCTCATGTTAGGGTTTGTTGGAAGCGCATTTGGTCAATATGCTTCAGAATATGATTCTGGTATGGTAGTAAAACTCAACGAATCAGGTTCAAAAAACATTCGTTTCATTCTTTGGGGACAAACTTGGTTTCAGGATTACGAAGGTCACAATGCAAACGATGGCTTTTCTATCAAACGAGCGAGAATGCTTGCTTATTCGCAAATTAATGATCGGTTTATGATTTTAACACATTTTGGCGTGAATGGTATTACCGATAATAATTTAACGCCAACCGGAAAAAGTAACGATGTGTCGATGTTTTTGCACGAAATGTTTTTACAATATAACTTGAGTAAAAATCATTCGATAGGTGCAGGTTTACATAATTATGGTGGAATTTCACGATTAAACGGGCAAGGAACTATCAATATGTTAACCTTAGATAATAATCGATCTTCTTGGTCAACACTAGGATTATCAGATCAATTTTCTAATCATTTAGGAATATTTGCAAAAGGTAGAGTAGATAAATTTAATTATCGATTTGCTTTAGGTGATGCATTAACCAATACTACCGATGGTAATGCAAGTACAATGTTAGAAAATAATCAAGTAAAGTATTTAGGAAAAGCGCTTTTAGACAAAGGGAAATATGTTGTTTCTGGTTATGTTGATTACCAGTTTTTAGATCAAGAATCTAATTTTTTGCCTTATCGAGTTGGAACATATTTGGGTGCTAAAAAAGTATTCAATATTGGTGCTGGTTTTTTTCATCACAAAGATGGATTAGCTAAAATGACTAACGATGTTTTAACATCAGAAAGTGTTACACATTTAGCTGTTGATGCTTTTTATGACACACCTATTGGTCAAAATAATTCTGCAATTACAGCTTACGCATCTTTTCAGAATTCGCAAATGGGAGATCAATACCTCAGCGGAAATATTGTAGGTGATGGAAATCAATTTTATGGACATGTAGGTTATTTAATTCCAAAGAAAATAGAAGAAGGTCAATCACCATATAGAAATCGAATACAGCCTTATGTAGGTTATTCTCATCGAGATTTCAAAGCTTTATCAGAACCAGCAAAGGAACTTAGAATAGGAGGTAATTGGTACATTGATGGGCATAACGCCAGAATTTCTATAGAATACCAAAAAGCATTTGATCAACCAGAAAACCGTGACGACATGGTCACTGTACAAGCAATGATTCTACTATAACACATTAAATATTATTAAAATTAAAACTACAATTAACATGAGTCAGACAACAGACAAAAAAACAATTTGGAAGGTAATTGGAGCCTCGTCTATGGGAACATTGATCGAGTGGTACGATTTCTTCATTTTCGGAAGTTTAGCGGTTGTAATTTCTACGAAATTTTTCCCTTCCGATAATCCAACCGCAGCCTTTTTATCTACTTTAGCAACTTTTGCAGCAGGTTTTGTCGTAAGACCTTTTGGTGCTTTATTTTTTGGTCGTTTAGGCGATATCGTTGGTAGAAAATATACCTTCATGGCAACATTAATTTTAATGGGTGGAGCTACATTTTTAATCGGGATAACACCTTCATACGAAACAATCGGATTTTTTGCACCTCTAATTGTATTAGTCTTGAGATTATTACAAGGTCTTGCATTGGGTGGTGAATATGGCGGTGCAGCAACTTATGTGGCAGAACATGCGCCAGATGGACAAAGAGGTTATTGGACTTCTTGGATACAAACAACTGCTACTGTTGGATTATTTGTTTCTTTACTGGTTATTTTACTTACAAAATCTCTTTTATCTGATGCACAATTTGATGAATGGGGTTGGAGAGTACCATTTGTTTTATCGATTTTCATGGTTTATGTTTCTTACCTTATTCGTAAAAATATGGATGAATCTCCTGCTTTTAAAAAGGCTAAAACAGAAGGAACGACTTCATCTAATCCATTAAAAGAATCTTTTGGTAATAAATACAATTTAAAATTTGTTTTATTGGCATTATTTGGTGCTGTGATGGGACAAGGTGTAATTTGGTACACAGGTCAGTTTTATTCGATGAGTTATATGAAAACCGTAATGAATATTGACTCTGATCAGGTAGATACTTTACTAGGGATTGCTTTACTTTTGGGTACGCCATTTTTTGTAGTATTTGGATGGTTGTCTGATAAATTAGGTAGAAAATGGATCATGCTTTCTGCAATGATTATTGCTGCTTTGTCTTATAGACCTATTTATAATATGATGTTCCAAACAACGAATCTAGATAATAAAATAGAAGTTGTTGATAAAACGACATCTTTAGCAGAGTTAAAGGTTGATGGCGCTAAATCTGATTCTATTTATACTGTAAATAAAACTTTTGAAGATGGAACAACTTTAAAACAAATCACAACGAAACATTTAGAAAACGGACAAGTTAAAATTGTTGATGGTAAAGCAAGTGAATTTGTAAAAAAATCTGTTCATATTACAAGTTCTACAAAATGGAAGTTAGTTGGTTTAATCTGGATTCAAATTATTTTTATAACTATGGTTTATGGACCAATAGCAGCTTTCTTGGTAGAAATGTTTCCAGTTAAAATTAGATATACATCAATGTCTTTACCATATCACGTAGGAAATGGAATTTTTGGTGGTTTATTGCCTGCAGTTTCAACTTATTTGGTGACAAATGCAAAAAATAATGGTGATCCATCTTTCTTTTTAGAAGGTTTATGGTATCCGATCATTATTTCGATTGTATGTTTTGTGATTGGAGCAATTTATATATCAAACAAAGACAGAAATGTTAATTAATAAAAACAATTAAAATTATGGAATCAATTAAAAGAATATTAGGAATTGTATGGATATTATTAGCATTAGTCGTTGCTTATTTATGCATATTCATTTTCGGAATCCCAAAAGTATCTTCGGGTTCTCAAGACGATTTGGTATTTGGAATTATTATTTTAGCAGTTCTTACACCAATTATTGTTTGCGGAATGGCTTTATTTGGTTATTTTGCTTTAACAGGTGAATACGACGAGAAAAAAATGTGATGATATAAAAAGAAAACCACTCATTGAGTGGTTTTTTTATGCTTTATTTTCTTGAATGTAATTTGTAATCAATTCATTGAATTTTTTAGGATTATTCAATTCGATGCTTATTGGTAAATAATACAAATCATTCTTCAAAGATTCCTCTTCTAACAATCGTGTATAATCTTTTTCTGTCGTCAATAACAATCGATTACCTTCTGTATCTTTGTATCTTTTTCTGATGTATTCAATTTCAGAATCACTAAAATTATGATGATCTGGAAATTCTAAATGTAAAACTGCTCTGAAATTATTTTCACAAAACTTCACAAAATCAGAAGCATTCGCAATTCCGGTCACAACAACTACATTATAATTTAGCCATTCACCCATAGAAATTTCTCCATGTTTGCCATAAATTTTTGTGTCGTAAATAATTTTAGATAAAAATAATTCTTGATGCGATTTTAATTTCAAATCTGCTTGTAATTGACTCAGTTTACTTTCTGTTAAATCAGAAGGACATTTCGTAACAATCACAATATCTGCACGTTTAGCACCTTTTTTACTTTCACGTAAATTTCCTGCAGGTAATAAATAATCAGTCGAATAAGGATGATTATAATCAGTCAATAAAATATTCAATCCTGGTTTTATGTATCTGTGTTGATAAGCATCGTCTAATAAAATCACTTCAGGATAAAAATCATTGATAATTTTTCTTGCTCCAAAAACACGATTTTCGCAAACAGTTACAATAATTTTATTCTTGAATCTTCTAAAAAATTGCATAGGTTCGTCTCCAATATCATAAACTTTAGAAGCATAGTTTGCAAACTCAAAACCACGTGTTTTTCTACCATAACCTCTACTAAGTGTAGCGATTTTGTAATGATCTTTTAATAAATTAATCAAATACATTACATGCGGAGATTTACCTGTTCCACCAACACTTAAATTTCCAACATTAATTATTGGAACCTCAAATGAAGTTTCTTTCTTTAATCCAGTATTGAATAAAAGATTTCGAACGCCTGTTCCAATCCAATATAAGCCAGAAAGTGGTAGTAAAAGTTTACGCAAATTCATAGAAAATTTAAAATTACCTTTTGCGAAAATACCAATTCTTTCGCTTTTCTACGAATGATGATTCATAAAGTTTACACTAAAATTTAAAAAATAATGAGTCTTTAATATTTATTTTAATCTGAAAAATCATTTAAGTCTATATTTGTATTAATTAACCACTTAATTATGAAAAACTTCTATTTTTTAATATTCTTATTTATTCTTAATTCTGTTTCAGCGCAGAAAGAAAATAACCATTGGATCCTCAATTCTACGATGAGTGGTACAACTATTAATTTTAACGATTCGCCTCCATTAATAAATTCAATAGCTTATTCACCAAGTAATTCAGGCAGTTCATCCATATCTACTTCAGATGGTGAGTTGATGTTTTATACGAATGGAAATACATTGTATGATAAAAATAGAAATATAATGTCTGGTGGAGATAATTTATTAGAAAATGGAATCCCAAATTCTACTATAATCGTCCCAGTTCCAGAATCATGTACAAAATATTATGTGATTAGCTCTGGTCTTAACTGTGCAAATTATCCTAATGAATTAAATGTTCCTTGTTCTACAAATCTTGAAAATCATCCTTATTATGGAAAAGATGAAGGTGTAAAATACAGTATTGTAGATATGGATCATAATGGTGATGGATTGTATGATGTCAATTCTGAATTAGGTTTTGTCGCTAATTCGAATCATAGAATATCAATTCCAGAGCCAACAGGAAATAGATCTCTGAGTGTTGTAAGACATGCAAACGGAAAAGATTATTGGTTGATTGCAGGAGATTTAGGAACCAGTAAATTTCATGTTTATGAAATTAAAAGTAATGGAATTTTTCCTGCTCAGTCACCTTATTATGAACAAAATGTAGGAGGTGGAATTAGAGTAAATATAGATAGTCCTTTGAAATTTAATCAACAAGGAGATAAAATAGTGGGTTTTTCATATCCAACTTCCTTTTCTGGAGAAGCTCATTTAAACGTTCCATTTTTAATAGATTTTAATAATTCTAATGGACGATTAAGCAACCTAATTATTTTAAATGAAAATCCAATGTCAGGTTGTACAAATTGTCCTTATTCATTTATTGCTGGATTCGAATTCTCGCCGGATGGTAAGCAATTGTATTTTACTGATTATAATGGGCTTTATCAGATGCAGGTTTCACCAACTTTAGGAAGTCCACAATTTATTGCAGATTCTTATTTCATTTCAGGTGATTTTATAACTTTTCATGATATTAGTATAAGTCCTGAAAATCCTCAAAGAATACTTTTTTCAATTTGGAGTGAAATGCAACCAACAACATTACCAGTTGCGTCTATAAACAATCCAAATGTTGGTGGAAGTACAAATATTGAATTAAATGCTTTGTCTGGTTTTTTACTTGAGGGTTATTTTCCGAAGTTTGTAGAAGGTGGTGGTGTTTGGCCAAAAGAGTTGAATTGTTATTACGAAGAATCACCTTGTGTTGAACTTGATTTAGAACCTTTTAAACCAGCAGTTCCTGATTTATTTTCACAAGAAATCGAAGATGAATTAAACGATAATAATATTCAAATTTTAGATAAAGAATATGGAGATATAGACGGTGATGGAGATATTGATATTTTATATGTTAAAGGAAATAAATTATATGTTTTAATCAATAATGCTGGTGCTGGAAATCAACCGATTTATACACTTCCTGGTAATGAAATTTCGTTGACTTTTCCTTTAATACCTGATCATTCAGATACCCCAGGAATGGATGTAATACCAATTTCATATAAGTTATTTGATTGGAATGGTGACGGAAATTTAGATTTGGTATTGTTAGCAGGGAAATCTGCTCCAACTTTTAGACTTTTGGGTGGTGTTTTTCTGTTTTTAAATGATGGAAATGGAAATTTTCCCAATTCGCCAACTTTACTCCTGAATGCTATGTCTTTTGGAGATGGAAATGGTCATGATGCACAAAATGATTTTCCAGCAGAAATGTCTCAACTTATAGAAGTGGGAGATTTGAATAACGATGGATTACCAGATCTTTTAGTCAGTGGACGAAATAGACTTTGGGGTACTGCTTATTTCGAAAATACTGGAACGATTTCTAATCCTTCATTCACTTTAGCGGCGCCACAACAAATCGTTTCTAATTATAATTGGACAAATTGGATTAAGAATATTGCTTTTCCAATCAAACATAATGGTACTGTATTTCCGCTTCCAGTTCCTGAATTATTATCAACAGATTGCACAGAAAAATTAGATTTATTTATATCTGAATCTTGGTTTTATGATGGTGCAGGTAGAGTTTTTTATCATGAAAATTACGGTGCTACAACCTACGGTTCACTTCCTAATTTTGATATGAATGGTTTAAACAATCAATTTGGATTAAATGATGATCCACATAGTAATTATCCAAATGTAGATTTCCCAAACTCTGTAGAATCTCCATTAAATTGTTATGCATCTGTTGTGCGTTTTGTAGATTATTTTGGAAATGGTTGTCCGATAGCTATTGTTTATAATCATTGCTCTAAGAAATTTTATTATTACAATCAAAATTGTGAAGCTTTGTCAATAGAAGAAAATCACATTAATTTAAACCAAAAATCTATCTTGATATATCCAAATCCAACGGATAATTATATCAATTTTGTTGTAAAAAATGATTTAAAAATCTTGAAAATTCAATTATTTAATACAACAGGTAAATTAGTAGATAATCTAAGATTTAGTCAAAATAAAATAGATGTGAAAAATATTGCTTCGGGTGTTTATTTTTTAAGTTTTATGACAAATAATGGTATGATATCTGAGAAAATTATAATTAAATAATTCATTTATATCAACTTTCTAATTAAATCAATAATGTATAAAATCAATAAGCCCAAAAGAATAATTTGCTTAACAGAAGAAGGAACAGAATTGATTTATGCAATTGGTGAACAAGATCGTCTGGTTGGCATCAGTGGTTTTACTTATCGTCCGCTACAAGCGAGAAAAGAGAAACCAAAAGTTTGTACATTTTTAGATGCAAAATATGATTTAATTGATGAATTGAAACCTGATATTATCATTGGCTATTCTGATTTACAAGCAGATATTGCTCAAGAATTAATTAAAAGAGGGCATTCTGTGCATATTTTTAATCATCATACGTTACAAGGAATTTTCGATTTTATGCATCAATTTTTTGGTTTGATTGGTGAGTTAGAAAAAGGTGAAAAATTGATAGAAAATTATCAAAATCAATTAAATCAATTAATTTCAGAATCGAAATTATTTACAAAAAAACCTAAAGTATTTTTTGAAGAATGGTATGATCCAATTATGGCTGGAAGTACTTGGACACAAGAGTTGATAGAAATTTTGGGAGGTGAAATTATTTTTCCAAAAATAAAAAATGAAAAATTAGCAAAGAATAGAATTTTATTAGAAAATCAACTAATTGATGCTAATCCAGATATTATTATTGGTTCTTGGTGCGGAAAAATGTTTAAACCAGAACAAGTAAAAAATAGGAAAGGTTTTGATAAAATAAATGCAGTTAAAAACAATCAATTGTATGAAATAAAGTCCGAGTTGATTCTTCAACCCGGACCTGCAGCACTAACAGATGGCGCTAATGCTATTTTTAATATTATAAAAAATTATGAATCTATTGGATAATATTAACTTCTCTTTCGATAGTCACACCAAATTTTGTTTGGATATCATCTATAATCTGATTAGATAATTCGAAAATTTCTTTTCCAGTTGAGTTGCCATAATTTACAAGAACCAAAGCTTGTTTTTCATGAACACCAGCATCACCAAAACGTTTGCCTTTCCAACCTGCTTTTTCCATTAACCAACCTGCGGCTAATTTATAAGAACCATCTTCGTTTTTATAAGCGATTATTTCAGGATAGTTATTTTTAATTTCTAAAAATTGTTTTTCAGAAACCAATGGATTTTTAAAAAAACTACCAGAATTACCAATTTCTTTTGGATCAGGTAATTTACTTTGACGTATAGAAATTACAGCATTACTGATATCTTTAATTGTCGGATTTTGGATATGTTGATTTTCTAATTCCTGTTTAATCGCACCATAATCTGTGTGTAGTTTATGGTTATTTTTTGTTAATTTAAACGTAACACCAACTAAAGCAAATCTTCCTTTGGCTTCATTTTTAAAAATAGATTCTCGATAACCGAAATGACAATTTTCATTAGTAAAATAATGTTCATCACCAGATTCTATTTCTAAAGTTTCAACCTCTGTGATCGTGTCTTTCACTTCTACACCATAAGCACCAATATTTTGAATAGGAGCAGTGCCGACATTACCAGGAATTAAAGATAAATTTTCTAATCCACCATAATTATGATTGATTGTATAAAGTACAAACTCATGCCAATTTTCACTTGCCATTGCTTTTATCCAAACATAATTATCATCTTCTTTTGTAATTTCGATTCCTTTAAGATTCAGTTTTATAACAATTCCATCAAAATCATCAACAAAAAGAAGATTACTTCCACCACCAATAAAAAGTAATTTCAATTCGTGTTGACGTCTAAAAAGTAAAGCCTTTTTTAGTTCCTGAAAGTTAGAAACTTCAGTAAAAAATCTTGCTTTTGCTTCGACACCAAATGTATTAAAATTCTTTAAAGAATATTTTTCTTGAATTTCCATTATCTATTTGTTCCTGGATATTGTTCTAACGCAATTTTAAGTAATTCGACAGAACGTTTAAGATCATCAACATTCAGTACATAAGCCAAACGAGCTTCTTGTAAACCACTTGAAGGTGTACTGTAAAAACCAGAACCTGGAGCCATCATTAATGTTTCATTTTCATCAGAAAACTCTTCTAACAACCAAATAGCAAATTTTTCTGCATCATCAACAGGTAATTGAATCATGCAATAAAATGCTCCTTTAGGATTTGGACAAATTACACCAGGAATTTCTTGTAAACCAGCAACCAAAACATCACGACGTTTTTGGTATTCTTCTCGACAATCTTCAAAATAAGATCCTGGATTTTTATGCGCTTCTGTAGAAATATATTGTGAAATTTCACAAGGACTTAATCTTGCTTGAGCAAATTTCATAGCTGCGGCTAAAAAATCTTCGTTTCTAGAAATCAAAGCACCACTTCTAGCACCACATAAACTAAATCTTTTAGATTCAGAATCAATTACAATTGCATGATCTTTTAATTCTGGAAAAGATAAAACAGAAGTAAATTCTTCTTCAGTATATAAATATTCAGCATAAACTTCATCAGCAATTAAATATAAATCATGTTTGATTACTAAATCTTTTAATTGTTCTAATTCTTCTTTACTGTATGCATATCCTGTAGGATTTCCTGGATTGCAAATAAGAATAGCTCTTGTTTTATCGGTAATTTTTTTTGCAAACTCTTCTATCGGAGGTAAAGCAAAACCTGTCTCAATTGTAGAAACAACAGGAACAATGTTTACTTCGTTATCACAAGTAAAACCATTATAGTTTGCGTAAAAAGGTTCTGGAATGATGATTTCTTCACCTGGATTTGCAATAATGGCAAAAAGCATCAATAAAGCTTCAGAACCACCTAAAGTCGCAATAAAGTGATTTGGTAAAACATCTAAACCTCTGTTTTGATAATATTTAGCTAAAGCTTCGCGGTAAGCAAGTGTTCCTTCTGAGTGTGTATAAGATATGACATTTTGATCAAAATTCTTTAAACCATCTAAGGCTGATTTTGGTGAATCTATGTCAGGTTGACCTATATTTAAGTGAAAAACTTTCTTTCCATTTTGTTTTGCTTTATCCGCAAAAGGCACTAACTTTCTGATCGGAGAAGCTGGCATTTGTAAAGCTTTGTTTGATATAATTCTCATTTTAATATTATTTTAATAACAACATAGGGTTACTATGGCATCGTTTTTGTCTAATTCTCCGTAAAATTACAAACGTTTAATATCAAAAAAAACTTTATTATGAGTAAATTGAATAATGCAACAAAATTATTAGCAGGATTAGCAATCGGTACAGCAATCGGAGCAGTAGTAGGTTTGTTATATGCACCAGAATCTGGTGAAGAATCTCGCAAAAAATTGAAAAAAGAGGCTGAAAAATTGAAAAAAGAAGCAGATAAATATGCAAATGATTTTTCTGAGAAAGCTAAAAAACATAAAAAAGAATTAGAAGCTAAATTAGACGAAATCAAACAAAAGTTATCTGAACAAAAAGATGAATTAGTAGCTAAAGCAAAAAGCGCTAAAGCTGATGCAAAAGATAAATTACACGAAGCTCAAGACGAGTTTCAAAAAAATGTAGGAGTTTAATCCTACATTTTTTTTAATTTTTTTATACCTTACGCCAACATATCAATTTTCAAAAAAAATTTATGTTTAAAGATCTAAAAACTTATATAAATAATCGAATAACTTTAACTAAATACGAAATTGTAGATTCTACCAGTCATATGATTGCTGCAGGAATTTATGGTTTGATAATGGCTGTGTTTGCACTATTTCTTTTACTTCTTGGGAGTATTGCAATCGGTTTTATCTTAGGACAAGTATTTGATAATAATGGTTTAGGTTTTTTGGCTGTAACGGGATTATATTTTCTATTCATGTTATTGGGAATCGTTTTCAGAAAGAAAGTAAAATTGATTTTTACTAATATTGCAATAGAAAGTTCGATGAATGCTTTAACCAATCAAGACGATGACGATGACGAAGAAGAAGAAAATTAAATATACACCAGGACAAGCAATTACAAATATAGATGAGTTAAGAGCTGCAAAACGACATTTGCAAAGACAAATGAAAACTAGTGAAGAAGCTCAGGATAATTCTTTGTTAGGTAAGGCTGTTGGTTTTGTAGAAAATTTAACTACAGATAATTCTTTTGCTACAAATGGTGTGGAAAAATCTCTGAATTTTGTCTCTAATAAAATATCAACTCGTTATCCAATGGGTGGAGTTTCAAAATTAATATTATCTGGATTAGTTGTTTTGGCTGTACCAATTATTACTAACAAAATTCAGAAATATGTCCAAGATAAATTCTAATAATTATTTTTCTTAAGAAATTTTTTGAAGAATTTTTTGAAGTAATCTAATTCAACCAAATGAACAAGATTTTCTTCTTCATTAAATTCTATATCAATTGTAGAATCTTTTTCTAGATTCTCGAAAAATTCTTTTTGCAATTCAAAAGGTACAACTTCATCTTTTTTTCCAGAAAAGACCAAAATATCTTTTGTTGCTTTTTTACTTCTGATTTCTTCTGGTATAAACTCTGACAATTGAGGAACAGCAATTACTGCTGGATTCAATAACATGGTTGGTTTCTCTGTTATCAAACCTAAATAATAAGTAATCATTCCACCTAAACTTGTACCAGCTATAAGATCAATATTTTTTTCTTTAATAATTTTCAATAAGCGATTAATAATAGAATCAGCTTCGTTTTCATAATCGAGAAAAGGATAAAAACTATTCCCAATACTATCTAAAAATTCTTTCTTCTCATCGGTTACAAATCCTTGAAATCCGTGTAAGTATAAAATATTTGGTTTCATTATATTTCTATTAATAAAACAAAAAACCATTGTTTGTACAATGGTTTTAAGCTAAAAGTATTTTAATTATTTTTCTGTCATTTCCCACTCACCAGTTTGTATGTACTGATCAGCTTGTTTAAATTTCACTTCTTTGATTTCACCAGTAGAACGATTTCTGATATTAATTTTCTCGTTTCTACCAACTTTTTCTACATGATCTGGAGTAGATTTTACAATTTCTTCTTGTAATTCTTCCTCAGCTTCATCACCTCTAGAAGTTTGTACTTGCTCTGGAGCTTGCTCTTTTGCTTGTTTAATGTCTTCTTGATTGTTGTTTTGAGATTGAGGCAATTCACCTTTAAATAAAAACGCAACAATTTCTTTATTTAATGTATCTAACATTCTTTGGAAAATGTTAAACGATTCTTGTTTGTAAACAACCAAAGGATCTTTTTGCTCGTAAGTAGCATTTTGTGATGTTCTTCTTAGATCATCTACATCACGTAAATGTTCTTTCCAATTATCATCAATTAAATTAAGAACGATGTTTTTCTCAAAATCACGAATCAAAGTTTTACAATGAGATTCATAAGATTCTTTAAGATCAGCTACAACTGTTAATGTACGAATACCATCTGTAAAAGGAACTTGAATTCTAGAGAACATATTTCCTTGGTTTTCGTAAACATTCGCAATCACAGGATATGCTGTGTTCATTAAATATTCTTTACGATTTTTGTAATCTAATAAAGCAGCTTCATAAACCTTATCTGACAATGTATTAATGTTAGAACTTCTAAATTCGTTTTCATCAACAGGTGATTCCATTGTGAAGTATTTAATCAAATCCAATTCAAAATCTTGGAAATTTTCTACTTCTTTATTTTGTCTTACAATAGCAGATGCAACATCATAAATCATATTAGCAATGTCCAAACCAAGACGTTCACCAAATAGGGCATTACGACGACGTTTATAGATAACTTCACGTTGTTTGTTCATTACATCATCGTATTCTAAAAGACGTTTACGAACACCAAAATTGTTTTCTTCTACTTTTTTCTGCGCGCGTTCTATTGATTTGGTAATCATAGAATGTTCGATAACTTCACCATCTTTATGTCCCATACGATCCATTAATTTGGCAATTCTTTCTGAACCAAATAAACGCATTAATGAATCTTCTAAAGAAACAAAGAATTGAGAAGAACCTGGATCACCTTGACGACCAGCACGACCTCTTAACTGACGGTCAACACGACGAGAATCATGACGTTCTGTACCAATAATTGCTAAACCTCCAGATTCTTTTACATCTTTGGTTAACTTGATATCTGTACCACGACCAGCCATATTTGTCGCAATTGTTACTGCACCTGGTTTACCAGCTTCTGTTACAATGTCAGCTTCTTTTTTATGTAATTTAGCGTTCAAGACATTATGAGGAATGTTTCTTAATTTTAAAGCTTTAGACAATAATTCAGAAACTTCTACATTTGTTGTACCAACTAAAACAGGACGATTTTCACCTTTAGCTAATTTTTCGATTTCCTCGATTACAGCTTTGTATTTTTCACGATTAGTTTTAAAAACTAAATCATTTCTATCATGACGTGCAATCGGTCTATTTGTAGGAATTGACACTACATCTAATTTGTAGATTTCCCAAAACTCACCAGCTTCTGTTTCTGCAGTTCCCGTCATACCACCTAATTTGTTGTACATACGGAAATAGTTCTGTAAAGTAACAGTTGCAAAAGTTTGAGTAGCAGCCTCGATTTTTACATTTTCTTTAGCTTCTAATGCTTGATGTAAACCGTCAGAATAACGACGACCGTCCATAATACGACCTGTTTGTTCATCTACGATTTTCACCTCGCCATCCATCACAACATATTCATTGTCTTTTTCGAATAAAGTATAAGCTTTTAGTAATTGACTTAATGAATGGATACGTTCTGATTTGATAGAAAAACTACGGAAAAATTCTTCTTTTTTGATTAAGATATCTTCTTTTGATTCACCAGAATTTTCAATTTTTGCCAATTCTGTAGAAACATCAGGTAAAATGAAGAAATGCTCATCTTCCATACCTTTAGAAAGATATTCAATTCCTTTATCTGTTAAATCTGATTGATTACTTTTTTCTTCGATCACAAAATATAAATGTTGATCGACTTTGTGCATTTCGCGGTTGTTATCTGCAATAAAAATTGCTTCTGTTTTTTGCAATTGAGCTCTCACACCATCTTGCGATAAGAACTTAATTAACGGTTTATATTTTGGCAAACCACGATAAACTTGGTATAATTTAAAACCACCATCTTTTAGATTACCTTCATTAAAAAGTTTTTTAGCTTCGTTTAAAGTTTTACCTAATTCTTCTCTCTGGATATTATATAAACGTTCAATCTTTGGTTTTAAAACATCAAACTCATGACGATCTCCTTGTGGAACTGGTCCAGAAATAATCAATGGAGTACGAGCATCATCAATTAATACAGAATCGACCTCATCGACAATTGCAAAATTTAATTCTCTTTGTACTAAAGCATCTGGAGTTGTCGCCATGTTATCACGTAAATAATCGAAACCAAATTCGTTATTAGTACCATAAACAATATCACAACGATAAGCTTCACGACGACCTGCAGAATTTGGTTGATGATTATCAATACAATCAATACTTAAACCATGAAACTCAAAAATCGGCGCCATCCATGCAGAGTCACGTTTTGCCAAGTAATCATTTACTGTAACTAAGTGAACTCCACGACCTGTTAACGCATTTAGATAAACTGGTAATGTTGCAACCAAAGTTTTACCTTCACCAGTTTGCATTTCTGCAATTCTACCCAAATGTAAAGCCGAACCACCAATAAATTGTACATCGTAATGGACCATATCCCAAGTTACTTGTTTACCAGCTGCATCCCAAGTATTACTCCAAATAGATTTATTATTTGCAGTATCAATTTGAACGTTACCTTTTTTAGAAGCAACTTGTACATCAAATTCTGTAGCGTTTACAACAAGTTCATTATTTTCTGCAAAACGACGACCAGTTTCACGCATTACAGCAAAGGCCTCAGGTAAAATCTCTAGTAAGATTTTTTCTTCTTCTTTGTATGCTTGTTTATTGATTTCGTCTATTTTTTTATAAAGAACTTCTTTTTGATCAAAATCTTCAATAGTTTCAACTTCTTGTTTTATTTGATCTATTTGTGAATTAAATTCAGCTGTAGCTTCTTTTAATTTTGCTTTAAATTCTATTGTTTTGTTTCTTAAATCATCATGACTCAAAGATTTCATTGTTTCTAATAAATCATTCGCATGATTTACATACTTCTGAAGTTCTTTGACATCTTTTGCATTTTTATCTCCAAGAAAACCTTTTAGTATTTTATCTATAATGTTCATATTGCTAATTAATTCTTAATGAAAGAATTTTGTGTTTTAATTTTTTCGACTGACAAATATACATTAAACCACGAAAGTATATGTATTAATTGTAGAAGAATGTAATGTATTGAAAAAAGCCCTAATATGGGCTTTTATAAGTTTAATATTCGTCTTCGTTCCAAAGGAAATCATCATCTGTTGGGTAATCTGGCCAGATTTCCTCAATACTTTCATAAGAATCACCTTCATCTTCAATCGATTGAAGATTTTCTACAACTTCTAATGGTGCACCTGTACGAATTGCATAATCAATCAACTCATCTTTAGTCGCAGGCCAAGGTGCATCACTCAAATAAGATGCTAATTCTAATGTCCAATACATATATTTTCTATTTTATTTTTTGTTACTTTTTATTAATTTATTCCATTCTATTTGGCTGTCAGCAATCAAAAAATCTGCCAAAGTCAAACTGTCAGTTTTTTTGTAAATAATGGCATTTTTGATTTGAAATAAAATTAATTATTTTTAGCAAATAAACAACAAATTATGAAAACAAAAATTACACAACTATTTCATATAAAATATCCAATAATACAAGGTGGAATGATTTGGAATTCGGGTTGGAAACTGGCTTCTGCTGTTTCTAACAATGGTGGTCTAGGTTTAATTGGAGCAGGAAGTATGTATCCTGATATTTTAAGAGAAAATATTTTAAAATGTAAACAAGCAACTGACAAACCTTTTGGTGTCAATGTGCCAATGTTGTACCCAAATATAGAAGAAATTATGCAGATAATTGTAGAAGAAAAAATCAAAATTGTTTTTACTTCTGCCGGAAATCCAAAAACATGGACAGAACATTTAAAAAGTGAAGGAATAAAAGTAGCTCATGTAATCAGTAGTACAAAATTTGCCCAAAAATCAGAAGATGCTGGTGTTGATGCAATTGTAGCAGAAGGTTTTGAAGCGGGTGGACATAATGGACGAGAAGAAACAACCACCTTATGTTTAATACCAAATGTTGTAAATAACTGTTCAGTTCCGGTGATTGCTGCAGGTGGAATTGGTCATGGTTCTCAAATTTTAGCAGCTTTTGCATTAGGCGCAGAAGGTGTACAAATAGGTTCTCGATTCGCTGCTACTTTTGAATCGTCTGCAAATGATTTGTTCAAAAATGAAGTCATTAAAGCACAGGAAGGTGATACTCAGCTTACGTTAAAAGAGTTAGCGCCAGTTCGATTATTAAAAAATAAATTTTATCAAGATGTTCAAAACGCATATTCTAATGGTGCTAAAAAAGATAATTTAATCGAATTGTTAGGAAAAAGAAGATCTAAAAGAGGAATGTTCGAAGGTGATTTATTAGAAGGTGAATTAGAAATCGGACAAATAAGTTCTATGATAAATGAAATATTAAGTGTGGATGATGTTTTTGTTAAATTACTCAAAGAATATGACGAAGCTAAATCTAAATTAAGTCCTTTAGGTTAACTTAAAGATAATATGAAACTTTTAAAAACTGTCATTTCGGCAGTTTTATGTTTTTATAGATACTTTTGTTTTACTTATAATTAACAAATTTCGGTATTGATGTGTTGTAAAATAGTTTTATATTTAATTATTATAAATCTGAAACCTATTTGGAAACAAAAGAGATTTTAAAAAAATATTGGGATTTTGATCGTTTTCGATACCCTCAAGAAGAAATCATTCAACATCTTTTAAATAAAGAAGATGTTTTGGCTATTCTACCAACTGGCGGAGGGAAATCTTTGTGCTATCAAATTCCAGGAATTATTTTAGATGGTATTACCTTAGTTGTAACGCCATTAATTGCTTTGATGGAAGATCAGGTAAAATCCTTAAAAAAGAAAGGAATTAAAGCTGAGTATATTTCTAAAGAATTAGACTTTAGTACAATAACAGCGATATTAGATGAATGTCAAAATAATCAAGTAAAATTATTATTTGTTTCGCCAGAAAGATTGCAAAGTAAAATATTTATAGAAAGGCTTCAATTATTTAATATTTCTTTAATTGCTATTGATGAGGCGCATTGTATTTCTCAATGGGGACACGATTTTAGACCATCTTTTTTGAAGATTGCAAGCATCCGAGAACATTTTCCGACCATTCCAATGTTAGCTTTAACAGCAACAGCAACAGAATTGATTCAGAAAGATATTATTGATTTTTTAAAACTAAATAATCCAAAAGTTTTTAAAACTTCTTTAAGACGAGAAAATCTTACTTATGATGTTCAATTATCAGAAAACAAAAAACAAGATTTAATTTATCAATTAAAGAAATATCCAGGAAGTAGTATTGTTTTTGTGAAAACAAGAAAACAAACTTATGAAATTGCTTCATTTTTAAATGAAAATGGTTTTGATGCAGATTATTTTCATGCGAAGCTAGAATTTAGTCAAAAAAATGCTAAACAAAAAGCTTGGACAGAAAGTGAAAATCAAATCATGGTTTCTACCAATGCGTTTGGAATGGGAATAGATAAACCTAATGTTCGAACGGTTTTTCATTTAGATTTACCGCCTTCAATAGAAGCTTATTATCAAGAAGTTGGTAGAGCAGGACGAGACGGCAAAGATGCGAGAGGAATCTATTTGTTTAATCCTGAAGATATTATTAATGCAGAAAAAATCTTCAAATCAAAATTACCAACTAAAGCTGAATTTGTAGAAATTGGAAATCTTTTTTTTAGTTATTTACAAATTGCTGAAGGTGAGTTACCAGAACAATTAGCTTCTTTGGATGTACCTTTGTTTGCAGAAAAATTTAAGTTAGATGTTAGAAAGGTGTTTAATTTTATTTATTTTCTACAAAATAAAGAAATTATTTTTCTAAAAGATTTTTCTCAAAATAGTACGATTCAATTATTGATTCATCCAGAAACAATTGCTCATCATTATCAATATTCAGATTTATTAGAATATTTAGAAAGAAATTATCCAGGAATTTATACCATTTCTAAAAATGTTTATGAACTGAAAATTGCTTTTGATACACACACAAGTTTAGGTGATGTTCGTTCGCATTTACATGCAATGCATAAACAAGGAATTCTTGAATATTCTGACCGATTTTTAACACGTATTAAATTATTGACACCTAGAGATAGTAAAGCTTTACAAGGAAAATGGTGGAAAATGTACGAGGAAATTCAAATCAATCATTGGAAAAAATTAGAAGCCATTTCTTTTTATGCAGCTCAACACGAATATTGTAGAGAACGAATGGTTTTATCTTATTTTGGTGAGAAAACGCTAGAAAATTGTAAAAAATGTGATGTTTGTTTAGCTGATAAATCAACAAATAAAATAAGTCAAGAAGAAATTTTACATTTTTTGGGAGAAGATGGAAAAACATTAAACGAAATCATTTTGCATTTTATAAATTCGCCGAAAGAGAAAATTGTAGCAGAATTACAATTTCTTGTTGATGAAATGATTTTGAAAATAGAAGGTATTGATACCTTTAAAAAAGTATAAATATGCGCATAGTTTTTATGGGAACGCCAGAATTTGCAAAGGCTTCTTTACAAGAAATAAATGAAAATAGTAAACACGAAGTTGTTGGAGTTGTAACTGTTCCTGATAAACCAGCAGGAAGAGGACAGAAAATTCATCAATCTGAAGTTAAAAAATATGCTGAAGAAAATAATTTAAAATTATTTCAACCAGATAAATTAAGAAATGAAGAATTTATAAAATCCTTACAAAATTTGGATGCAGATGTTTTTGTAATTGTTGCATTCAGAATGTTGCCAAAAGCAATTTGGACAATTCCATCAAAAGGAACTTTCAATCTACATGGTTCTCTTTTGCCACAATATAGAGGTGCAGCTCCAATTAATTGGGCTGTAATGAATGGTGAAAAAGAAACCGGAGTAACAACTTTTATGATTGATGAGGAAATAGATACAGGAAAAATGTTGCTAAGCGAATCTATTTTAATTGATGAAAATGCAACAGCTGGCGAAATTCATGATGAATTAATGGCGATAGGACAGAAGCTGGTTGTTAAAACATTAGACAGTTTAGAGAATGATTCTATAAAAGCAGTTTCACAAAAAAATGCAGAAGAATTAAAAGCTGCTCCTAAAATTTTTAAAGAAGATTGCAAAATAGATTGGAATAAATCAATTTATGAAATCCATAATCATGTAAGAGGTTTAAGTCCATATCCTTCTGCTTGGACTATTATCAATGGAAAATCAGCTAAAATTTTAAGAACAAGAATTTCTAGTGAAGATTTTGATGCAGAACAAAAGAATCTCCATTTAACTAAAAATAATTTATATGTTCCGTTAAAAGATGGTTTATTAGAAATTTTAGAAATTCAGCCAGAAGGAAAAAGAAAAATGAGTGCTAAAGATTTTATAAACGGATCGCAAAACGTAACTCAAATGAAATTAGATAATTAGTGTTTTATTTAGTAATTTGAGTCAAAAAGTAAAAAATAATTTAAAAATCATAAAATTTTACTAGAAAATAGATATTTTTTTCTTCTAAAACTTGCATAAACAAAGGGAAAGATTATATTTGTGTATAATTTAAATTTAATTTTATAAATAAAAGGCTATGAACAAATCAGAATTAATCGATGCAATTGCTGCTGACGCAGGAATTTCTAAAGAAGCTGCTAAAAAAGCATTAAACTCTTTTACAAGTAATGTAACTTCTGCTTTAGCAAAAGGAGATAAAGTTGCTTTAGTTGGTTTTGGGACTTTTTCTACATCAGAGAGATCTGCAAGAACAGGTATCAATCCTCAAACTAAAAAAGAAATCAAAATTGCTGCTAAGACAGTTGCTAAATTCAAAGCTGGATCTGAGCTTTCTTCAGCAGTTGATGCTAAGAAAAAATAATTGATTTTTATCTAAAACTATAAAAAACTCCACTTCTTAGAAATGGAGTTTTTTTTATATCTAAAAATTACTTAAACAAAAAAAGCAACATCTATTGATGTCGCTTTACTTTCGAAAGTATGTTGAATGACTTATGACAATTTAACATTAACGGCGTTGATGCCTTTTCTTCCTTGTTCTAAATCAAAGGTTACTTCATCGTTTTCTTTGACTTTGTCTACTAATCCAGAAACGTGTACAAAGTACTCTTTTCCAGATCCATCTTCTACAATAAATCCAAAACCTTTAGTTTCATTGAAGAATTTTACTTTTCCTGTATTCATTATAATAATTTAAAGAGTAAATATATAATTTATTTTTTTGTTTTCTTAAAAAAATATTGAGTTTTTGTTAAAATTTATTTTATAAAAGTTTTAAATCATTTAATTATCTATAACAAATACACTTAATAATTCTAAAAGCATTAAATCAATCATTTAAAAAATCTTCTAATTCATGAGAAAATTAGTATTTCATAAACATAAAATTGAATAGTTTAGACTTAAATTTGTGTAAAATTTTAAAATTGTCAGGTTTATATTTTCATATCCCTTTTTGCAAGCAACGTTGCTCATATTGTGATTTTCATTTTTCTACCAATTTGTCTAAAAAAGACGAGATGGTAAAAGCAATTATAAAGGAAGTAATTCTTAGAAAACATGAGATAGAGGAGCCGATACAAACAATTTATTTCGGTGGTGGAACGCCAAGTTTGTTGAGTGAAAATCAGATTAATTATATTTTTGATGAGTTAAACCAAAATTTTGATTTATCTCAAGTAAAAGAAGTCACTTTGGAAGCCAATCCTGATGATTTAAACAGCTCTAAACTAAAAGCATTGGGTAATTCGCCAATCAATAGATTAAGTATTGGTGTACAATCTTTTTTTGATGAAGATTTGCGTTTAATGAATAGAGCGCATCAAGCAAAGGAAGCAGAAATTTGTATTAAAAATGCACAAGATTTTGGTTTTGATAATATAACGATTGATCTGATTTATGGATCTAATACAACAACCAATGAAATGTGGCAAATGAATTTAGAAAAAGCTATTGATCTAAAAATCCCACATATTTCTTCTTATGCTTTAACGGTTGAACCAAAAACGAAATTAGATGCTGATATAGAAAATGGTCGAGTAAAACCGTTGAATGAGCAACATCAAGAAACTCAATTCGAGATGTTACAAACTTATTTAGCAAGCAAAAATTTTATTCATTACGAAATTTCAAATTTTGCTTTAGATGGTTTTTTTGCTGTTCATAATAGCAATTATTGGAAAAGTAAAAAGTATTTTGGTTTTGGACCTTCTGCTCATTCTTTTGATGGTTTTATAAGAAAATGGAATGTTTCTAATAATAGCCTTTACCTGAAAAATATTGCGAATAATATTTTACCAAATGAAATTGAAGTTTTAAGTGAAAAAGATCGTTACAACGAAATGATTATGATTGGTTTAAGAACTTCTTGGGGATTAGATATTGATGATTTGATGAGTGAATTCTCTAATGATATAGTTGATGAGTTTTCTATTGAATTAGAAAGTTTAATGCAAGAGAATCTAATTATTAAAGAGGATAATAGAATCCTAATTCCTGCGAACAAGAAATTTTATTCAGACGGAATAGCATCAAGATTATTTTACGTTTAAAAAATACGTACTTTTGTAGCCTATGTTTGATAATAGACCAATTGGTGTTTTTGATTCTGGTGTTGGAGGTTTGAATTTTGCAAAGGAAATAAAACGATTATTACCTTGCGAAAGCATTATCTATTTTGGTGATACAAAACATTTACCTTACGGTGAAAAATCACCTGAAGCAATTAAAAAATATTCTAAAGAAATAACAGAATTTTTAATTCAGCAAGATTGTAAAGCAATTTTGGTTGCATGTAATACAGCAACTGCGAATGCAATAAATGAAATTAAAGAAACTGCTGGTGAAGATGTTTTAGTTGTTGATGTAATCAATCCGGTTGCAGATAAAGTAGCTTATGAATTAAGATCAAAAATTGGTGTAATTGCGACAAAAGCAACTGTTAATTCAGGTGCATATAAAAAGACAATTAGAAAGCATAACAAACATTTACAAGTTGTAGAAGTTGCAACGCCATTGTTAGTTCCGATTATAGAAGAAGGTTTTTATAATACAACTATTTCTAAAGCAGTTTTAGAAACCTATTTATCACATAAAAAATTAGATGGTATAGATTCTATTATTTTAGGATGTACACATTATCCTTTGATACAGAAAGAAATAGAAAGTATATTTGAAGGAAAAGTTCAAGTTATTAATTCTCCGTTAATAGTTGTGAATACTTTGATTCATCAACTACAGAAAAAGAATCAATTGGCAAATAATCCAAATCCAGAATATCAATTTTATTTGTCAGATTATACCGATAATTTTCTTAAGATTTCTAAACGATTCTTTGGCAATAAAGTGAATCTGACAGAAAAAAATCTAGATAAAATCATACAAAACTCATAAAAAAATAAAAGTCTAACTTTAACTTAATACGTTCTATTTTTTGTACTTTTGAAAAACTTTTCAATTATACACAAATGAACACACAAACTTCATCACAACTAATCGAGTTAGAAAACAAGTACGGCGCGCATAATTATCATCCACTTCCTGTGGTTTTGGATAGAGGAGAAGGCGTCTTTGTTTGGGATGTTGAAGGTAAAAAATATTATGATTTTCTATCGGCTTATTCTGCTGTAAATCAAGGACATTGTCACCCAAGAATCATTAATAAAGCAAAAGAGCAATTAGAAAAATTAACTTTAACTTCTCGTGCTTTTTATAATTCTGAATTAGGAAAATACGAAAAATTTGTATCAGAATTATTTGGTTTTGATAAAGTTCTACCGATGAATTCTGGTGCAGAAGCGGTGGAAACAGCTCTTAAGTTAGCTAGAAAATGGGGTTATGAAGTAAAAGGAATTCCACAAGATGAAGCAATAATCGTTGTTTGCGACGGAAATTTTCATGGAAGAACAACCACAATTATTTCTTTTTCTAATGATGAAGAAGCAAGAAAAAATTTCAATCCTTATACGAAAGGATTCGAAAGTGTAGCTTATGGTGATGAGAATGATTTAGAAAAAATCCTAAAAGAAAAAGCCGATAAAATTTGTGCATTTTTGGTTGAACCAATTCAAGGAGAAGCTGGAGTAAATGTACCAAAAGATGGTTATTTAAAAGCTTGTTATGATCTTTGTAAAACAAATAATGTTTTATTTATTGCTGATGAAATACAAACGGGGATTGCAAGAACTGGTAAACTTTTAGCGATTGATTACGAAGATATTCAACCAGATGTTTTGATTTTAGGAAAAGCACTTTCTGGAGGCGTTTATCCTGTTTCGGCAGTTTTGGCAAATGATGAATTAATGAATGTTATAAAACCTGGTCAGCACGGTTCTACTTATGGTGGAAATCCTTTGGCTTGTGCAATTGCTTTAGAAGCTTTGCAAGTTGTTTTAGATGAAAAATTACAAGAAAACGCATACAATTTAGGTGAATATTTCAGAAATGAAATTCAGAAATTAGTAGAGAAACATTCGATTTTAAAATCAGTTAGAGGGAAAGGATTGTTAAATGCTTTATTAATTAATGATACACCTGAAAGTGAAACTGCTTGGAATTTCTGTTTGAAATTAGCAGAAAAAGGACTTTTAGCAAAACCAACTCACGGAAACATTATTCGTTTTGCTCCGCCTTTGGTAATCACAAAAGAGCAAATTGATGATTGTATAAAAATTATCTCAGAAACTACAGAATTATTTTCTAATTAAATTAAATTAAATTAAATTAATAAAAAAGGAATAAATTTTGTCTACTACCTATAAACCAAAATAATTATTATGAAAAAAAATGTATTTATTATTTCTGCATTCTTGCTTTTAGCTGCTTATAATGTAGATGCTCAGGTTGTTAGCGATTCTGCTAAAGTAGAGACTTCTTATCAAAATAATGATATAACTTTTGATGGTAAATGGTCTATTACAGAAAATGGTAAAGATTATGTAATTAATGGTAATTCGATCAGTAATCATTCTTCAAAAAGATCATCTAATCTTAAATTAGAATTTTATTTGGTGAATGAAAATGATTTGGTTGATTTAGATTTTAAAAATATAGAAAAACTAAGATCAATAAATTTGGGTAGAATTGCAGGAAATGGCTCTAGTTTGAGAAATGTATCTATAAATTTTGATAAAAAAATAATCAGTAAGTATCCAGATGCAGTTTATATTCCTATTCTTAGAACTTCTAATAACGCAATAAAACAGTTAAATCCGATTTATTTATCAAACGGAAATATTGTAGAAAGACAAGAAATTGTAAGCGTACCAGAAAGTTCTACAGAAATCCAAAAACCTATTGATTCAACAAAAAAATATGGATATAGTTTCAAAAAAATAGATACTGCAAAAGCATCCAATCAAACAATTAAAATGGAAGGTGATCTGAAATTACATGTTGATTACCAATCTATGAAAGTTATTTTAGATGGTGAAAAAGGATTTTTGAAAAACTTTTCAGAACAAACTTCTAAACCTTTGATTATTAGAGTTAGTTTATTAAATGATGTTGCTTCTGGTAAAGGTTTTAACATTGCCGAATATAAAATTGATTCTGTAAATGCTAATACACAAATTTCTAATTTTAAATATTCGACAAACATTTTAAATTACGTCCCTTCTGGTAAATACACGCCTGTCATTTTGATTGCAGAAGATAATGGAGGTAAATACGAATTCAAATCTAGCTATGTTTTTAATAATGAAGTAAGTATAAATCAAAAAATGTAACTATATTGAACAAACTTTAAATATCAAACCTAAATAAACTTAACCTATGAAAAAACTTAAATTAACCATGATTGGTTCGTTGATTTGTACATCAATATTTGCTCAGAACGAAACAATTTTTAGTAACGATTCTGTTCAAAATAAAAATAGTAAAACAACATTTCTTAGAGAAGATAATTTGTTGGTCATACAAGAAGTAGAAACTTCTGAGGATAATAATAAAAAATTGCAACAGCAAAATGTAGAATCAAGTACAAAGGTTTCTAGCATACCGTTTTATCAGAGCAAAGAAATTAAAAATACTGTTTATACAAATGTAAAAGACGATTCTGAAGTTAAAGATTCTGTAAAAACAACTGAAAAAAAGATAGTTACAAATCTAAATAAAGATATACAAATCAATGGTAATTGGGAAATTATCTTAGATTATAAAAGTAAAGATATAAGTATTGAAGGGACTGAAAATAGAATTGTTAATTATGGAAATAAACAAACAAATCCGTTAAAAATTTCTTTATTTTATTCTAATGATTTGTATGATGGATCTAACGATCTTAAGGGATTTAATATTTTTACAGTTGATTTAGAATCGTTAAATCCGAAAGGATATTTAGAAAATCCGAAAATAAAAAGTAATTATTTCAACAAAGTTCCAAAAGGTGAATATTACTTAATTTTAACTATTACTGAATTAGATCCAGATTCTAATACTTATAAATTGAAAGCTTTTAGAAGTTTTGATTCTAAATTTGTTTTCGAGTAAAAATATAATTTAATATTATAAAAATGCTTTTAGATTTCTAAAGGCATTTTTTATAAATACAAAACACAATAAACTGAGTTTGGATATAGAGTTTGCGAGATAACAGAAAAATTATTTTTCTCTAAAACTCTAATCGACGCTTTATTTTCTATTTTAACCCAAGCATCAATTTGTCTAAATTTTTTCTCTTTTAAATAATTTACGATAAAAGCAACAATTTCTGTAGCATAACCATTGTTCCAATATTTTTCATCAATAGAATATCCAATAATTGCTTTGTCAGAAAGTGGTTGATACATTACTGTTCCAATCATTTCAGAATTAGTTATTAATTCGATACCAAAACGAAACTCATAATTTTTCTTTTTTACTTCTTCATCTCTAATAAGCATTTCATTGGCATCATCAATAGTAATCATAACAGGAGATTCTCTATATTTCATAGCTTCTGTATTAGAATAGATTTCAAATAATCTAGAAATATCTTTTTTAGAAAGTTCTCGATATTTTAACCTTTTACTTTTCATTTTTTATTAGATTTAGCACTTATTATAAGCAAGTACAAATATGATACAAAAAGATAATCCGAAATTAATAAAAGCATGGGTTTCTTATGATTGGGCAAACTCTGTGCATTCTTTGGTGATTGCATCTGCAATATTTCCTGTTTATTATGGTGCATTAACAACAGCATCAAACGGAGAACCAATTAAATTTTTAGGATTATTACCAGAATCTGCATTTAATTTTTCATTAGCAATTGCATTTTTTGTTGTCATTATACTTTCACCAATTTTATCTTCTATTGCAGACATTATTGGCGATAAAATAAAATTCTTGCGATTCTTTTGCTATTTAGGTGCATTTTCTTGTATGGGCTTATTTTTCTTTAAAGATTCATCGCTTATGTGGTTAGGATTGTTGTTCAATATCACAGCAAGTATTGGTTTTTGGGGAAGTTTAGTTTATTATAATGCTTTTTTACCAGAAATTGTTTCTGAAGAAAAAATGGACAAAGTTTCTGCTTGGGGATACATGTTTGGTTACATTGGCTCGGTTGTTTTGCTCGCAATTTGTTTGGCTATAATTATGTTTGGACCAAAAGAGCATGAAGGTTTTTTAACTCGATTATCATTTTTATTAACAGGAATTTGGTGGTTTGGTTTTGCACAATATGCTTTACGTGTTTTACCTAACTCAAGATCTGGCAAAAAAGTTCCTAAAAATATCATTAAAAGTAGCTTTAGTGAATTAGGAAAAACATTTAAAAATCTAAATCAATTTAAAAACTTAAGAATTTTTCTTGGTGGCTTTTTCTTTTATAGTTTAGCGATGCAAACCATTTTCTTAATGGCTGCATTATTTGGTAGTTCAGAAATTGGATTAGAGAGTTCTGAGTTAATCATGACTATTTTATTAATACAAATAGAAGCAATTCTTGGTGCTTGGTTATTTTCTTATTTATCTGGAAAAATCGGAAATAAAAAAACAATTCTTATTGGACTTTTCATCTGGATTATTACTTGTTTAATTGCTTATTTTATGACCAAAGAAGATCCAAATGTCAAAATGAAATTTTATTTTATGGCTGCTTTAGTTGGATTGGTTATGGGTGGAATACAAGCTTTGTCTAGAAGTACTTATGCTAAATTATTACCAGAAACTAAAGACACGACAACTTATTTTAGCTTTTATGATGTTTTCGAAAAGTCTGCATTATTTTTTGGTTTGATGATCTACGGAATTTTAATAGAGTATTCTGGTTCTATGAAATTATCTGCCTTAGCGATGGGAGTTTCATTTATGATAAGTTTTGTAATTATTCTATTTTTCAGAATGAAGAAGAATTGATTAAGTAGAAAATATGACAAAAAATACTGTTTTTATTTAGAATTAATAAAGATTAAAATGTATTTTTGCCTAAACTTTATTAATTATGAAACACATTTTATCACTTTTAACTGTTGCAGCGTTATCAGTACAATTAAACGCTCAATTAGCTTCAATAAACGAAGATTTTAACGATTTTACTTCTGGAACAACTTCTTTACCTCAAAATGGTTGGGAAAAAATTTCTGCTGGTGCTATGCCATTATTGTATATTGATGGAACAGAGGATAAATATGTACAGGCTTATTCTTTATTTGCACCTAATACACCTATTTATTTAGTAACGCCACAAATTGTAGCTCCTAACGGAACTCAAACTTTAACATTCAAGGCTGGTATAACAACAGGAAGTGCAGGAGGTGGAACTTTAGAAGTGGGATTATTAAATTCTAATTCTAGCGCAGATGGTTTTACTTCTATAAGTGAAGTCATTAATTTAACTGCTGATTTTAATACAATCACATTAAATGTACCTGAATCGGCTAGTCAATATATTGCTTTTAAGTTTATTGGTAGTGTAAATCATGCAGCTCTAAAAGTAGATGATATTGTATTAACAGAGGCGACTATGTCAAATGTTGATTTATCTTCTAAAAAATTATCTGTTGTTTTCAGTAACGATGGTTCTCAATTAAAATTTGTTGGAAACGATGTAAGTAATATCCAAATTTTTTCTATCAATGGTGCTTTACAAGCTGAAGGAAAAGTAGTAAACAATACATTTAATTCAACTAAATTAACAAAAGGAGTTTATGTTGTTGTTTCTCAAGACTCTAAAGGGAACGTAACTAGAACTAAAGTTTTGAAAAAATAATTCACTTTATTTTATATATATTAAACGCTGATATTTCTATCAGCGTTTTTTTTTTATTCAATTGGTAAACTCTCATCTTTTCCCCATTCTGACCAAGAACCATCATAAACTTTTACATTTTTATAATCAATAGAATATGCAGCCAAAGCCAAAATACTAGCTGTAATTCCAGATCCGCAAGAGAATATTAAATCATTATTTTTAGATCCAATATTATTAAAAATAGATTCTAATTCTTGTTTTTCTTTATAATAAATTCCGTTTAAAACATCCTCAAAAAATAAATTACAAGAATTTGGAATATGTCCACTTCTCAAACCTTTTCTTGGTTCTGCAACTTTACCTAAAAAACGAGCATTAGAACGAGCATCAACAATAGTTGTATTTTTATCGGTTATTTTATTTAATACATCGTTTTTATCTGCAAACCAATTTTCATCAAATGTCAATTCTAAATTAGAAGTTTTTTTGGGTTTGATGTAACTCGTTTTAAAAGGTAAATCTGAATTTTTCCAAGCAGGAAATCCTCCGTTTAAAACAAAAACATTATCAAATCCAAAAGTTTTAAAAGTCCACCAAGCTCTTGGAGAAGAATAAATTCCCCAACGATCATAAACAACAATTGTAGAATCTTTTTGAATTCCTAACTCTTGTATGTATTGATTAAAAATTGATTCTGAAACCAAAGTATGCGGCAAATCTGATTGATGATCTGACACTTTTTTTTCAATATCAAAAAACAATGAATTTGGAATGATTTCTAATTTTTTGTCTTGAATTTTTTCATTGACTTTATCAATAGTTGCATCTAATAAAATAAGATTTTCTGAATTGATTTTATTTTTTAAATCTTCTACAGAGATTAAAACAGAATTCCACATAAAAAAATACCTTTAATTGCTTAAAGGTATTTAAAATATTCGCGTTTAACGTCAATTAATTTTTAAAAGCTTCGCTTTGTGGTTCTCCAATATTTCCGTTTGGCGCTTCAATTTTCAATAAAGAAGAAATCGTTGGAGCTATGTCTGTCATGTGAACTGGTTTGTAAGATTTACCTTGTTTAACTCCCCAACCCATCATTACAAAAGGAATATGAGAATCGTAAGAATTCCAAGATCCGTGGGTTGTTCCTGTTGAATTTTGTTTTCCACCATACCACTGTGGATCTAAAATATATTGTATTACACCGCTTCTTTTTTTATTGTAACCGTTGATAATTCTTTGTTTAATTTTTTCTGGTATTGATGCCTCGCCAATTCGCTCAATATCAACAACAAAACTTACTGCATCAACTTCTTCCATGAATTGTACAATTGCATCTTTTAACTCATTTTCGTTGATATTGTTTGTTTTAATGATTGGATAATTCAAATGGATTTGATAATTAGTTAAAGATCTTACCAAATCATTCGCACCAAATTTTTTAGCTAATTCGGCATTTAAATTTGTTTTCACTTCTTTGGTATTGAAATAACCACTGTTTCCTTTCATATCCTTGAAAAATTTAGGATTATGAGCAGCACCATGATCTGCAGACAAGAAAACAGTATAATTTCCTTTTCCAACTTTTTGATCTAAATAATTAAAGAAATTTTCTAAATCTTTATCTAAACGTAAATAAGTATCTTCGATTTCGATACTATTAATTCCGTATTGATGACCAATATAATCTGTTGATGAAAAACTGATTGCTAAGAAATCTGAAATTCCTTTTTCGTTTTGACCTAATTTTTCATTATCGATGATTTGTTTTGCTAAATCTGCTGTAATGGTATTACCAAAAGGAGTAGAGCGAATCAAACCATAACCATTAGATTTTTTTAAGGATTTTAAATCTCTAGGAAAAACAGCTTTTGTTTCTCCATCAAATAAACCTTCATAATCATTTTCGTCTTTTGTACTATTAACATACGTATTGATTGGATACAATGTATTCCACTCTTTTAAATATTGATCTGCAAATTTGGTTTGATTCAAATTAGTTACCCATTTTGGTAATTGATTCATATAAAAAGTACTCGTAATCCAACTACCAGAACCACCATCGTACCAATAAGCAGCATCTGCAAAATGACCAGCAGGTAAAATTCCACCACGATCTTTTATCGCAATTCCATAAACTTTCGAACGGAAATTTGTTGCCAATTTTAATTGATCTGTAACCGTAGAAGTTAATAAATTATTTGGTGACATTTGTCCAACTTTTCCTGTTGCACCAACGCCTTGCACAGAATCATCTTGTGTACAATACATTTCTTGTCCTGTGGATTGAATGATAAAATCATTTCCAGCAATACCGTGTAATGCAGGAACACTTCCTGTATAAATTGTGCTATGACCAATAGCTGTGTAAGTAGGTAAATAATCGATATAGGTATTTTCGAAAGTAAAACCTTCGTTCAATAATCGTCTGAAACCTCCAGAACCATATCGATCTTGAAAACGATACAAATAGTCCCAACGCATTTGATCTACTACAATCCCAACCACCAATTTTGGACGTTCTACTTGTTGAGCATAAGTTGATATTCCAGAAAAGGAAATCACCATACTCAAAATTAGTTTTTTAATTCTCATTTCGTTTTTAAAATTTAATCAAATTTATAATTTAAATAGGTATATTGAAATTAATTTTAGATTAATAAAATCATCAGTAAAAGCGTAATGGATTATCAATTGCAAATAGATCGAGTTTTTGATTTACAAAGTCAACATTTAGAAAACGTTAGAAAATTATCCATAAAAAAACGTATTCAATTATTAAAGAAATTACGAAATCAAATTTCTGCAGAAAGTGTTGCAATAAAAGAAGCTCTATTTCTCGATTTACGCAAAAATGAAACAGAATCTGAAGCAACAGAAATTTTTCCATTATTAGAAGAAATTGATTTACATATTGCTAATTTAGAAGATTGGGCAGAAGAAAAATCAGTACCAAATAATTCTCTTTTTTTGGGTTCTAAAGCTAAAATTATTTATGAACCTAAAGGAAAAGTTCTCATTATTTCCCCATGGAATTATCCTTTTTATTTACCTCTTTTGCATTTGGTTTCTTCGGTTTCTGCAAGAAATGTTAGTATTGTAAAACCATCAGAATTCACTCCAAATGTCAATAAAGTATTACAGCAAATTATTTCTGACGTTTTTGTAGAGGAACATGTTACAATTATCAACGGTTCTGCAAATGAAACAACTTATTTAATTCATAAAAAATTTGATCATATTCATTTTACTGGTTCACCAAAAGTAGGGAAACTTATCATGGCTGAAGCTTCAAAATTTTTAACTTCATGTACGTTAGAGTTAGGAGGGAAGTCACCTTTTATTATTGACGATAAATCGAATTTGAATTTTGTTATTGATAAACTATTAATTGGTAAATTGACCAATCTTGGACAAACATGTATTGCGCCAGATTATGTTTTGATTTTAGAAAATAGAAAAATTGAATTCATTAATTTATTAAAGAAAAAATTGAATGAAAAATTAAGTAAAATCAATCCAGAAAAAGATTTAGTAAAAATTATTAATCAACATAATTACAGTAGATTAAATAATTTAATTAAACAAAGCATTGAAAAAGGTTCTACAATCGAATTCAGAAAAGATTCCAATGAAAATGAATTGTATTTTTCGTCAACAATTATTAGTAATTTAGCTGAAAATGATGATTTATTGACTGAAGAAATTTTTGGTCCAATCATTCCGATTGTTACATTTGATTCTAAAGAAAACATGGCTGAATTTATCAATTTTAGAGAAAAACCTTTAGCACTTTATTTGATGAGTAACCAAAAAAAATGGATTCGTTTTTTTGAAGAAAATACGAGCTCTGGATCTTTGGTAATTAACGATGTGATGATACAAATTTTACATCCGAATTTACCTTTTGGTGGTGTAAATAATTCTGGAATTGGAAAATCAACAGGACAATTTGGTTTTGAGGATTTTTCTCACCAAAAAGCTGTTTTAAGAACGAATAAATTCCTTTCTGGAACAAATTTTATGAGAATTCCTTATTCTAAATTTTCTAAACTATTATTCAGATTTTTTACTAGAAACTGAGTTGTTCTTTTTTTTCTTTTTTCTCATCCAAAATAACATAAAAATCACACCACCAACTAATAATAAAATGGTGATTAATATATAAAAACTAGAATACAAAAATGCATCTGGTTTTGAATGCGTAAGTTGTAATATTATCGTTTTCATAACTAATTTTAATTAATTACGAACAATAAATATACCAATATGATAAAATTAATTAGATAATTTTATTGATTTACTAAATTAGTAGTTTAAATTTTATAAACTTCGTGAACCGAAATTTGTGTAGTAAATAAACCATAATTTATAAAAACGACGTCATCTTTTATTTTTTCTATTGTACCAACACTACTAGAACCATGAATTTTTATTCGATCACCAACTTTTAAAGCATCAATTTTTTTCTTGGTTTTTTGTTTTTGCTTTTGCTCATTTTTTTCTTTTTGTAGAGAAATTGTTTCTTTATTATCAGTTAATTGTTTTTTAACTTCTTTCTCAACAATCTTTTCTATTTTTCTTTGTTGCTGAATCTCTTTTGTTTTTTTAGAATTTTCAATTTCGATGATTTTCAAAAAATTCGTAATCAATTGTTTTTTGTTTTTGCTTTTCAGATAAGAATCAGCCATATCACTCACTCTTTTTCCGATCATCAAATTCTTTTGTTCTTTATCATATAATTGCTGAAAATCATACAATTTTTGTTGAACTTTATCTTGCGTTTCTTCTAATTTTTCGTTGTGAGATTCGTGCTGTTCACGCAATTCTGCTACTTGATCTTTTGTTTTCTGAATTTCGAATTTCTCTTGTTGCAATTTCAAAATCGTTTTATCTAAACGAATTTTATCATTTTCAACTTTCTTTTTTGCACGATTAATTAATCTAAACGGAATTTTATTTTTCTCTGCAACTTCAAACGTAAACGAGCTTCCGGCTTGTCCCAGCTCTAATCGATAAAGTGGTTCCAAAGAATTTTTATCAAAAAGCATACTTGCGTTTATGGCTTGTGGTAATTTTTCTGCACTCAATTTGATGTTGGTATAATGCGTCGTGAAAATTCCGTAAGCATTTCTTTCATAAAATTCCTCAAAAAAAACTTCTGCCAAAGCTCCTCCTAATTCTGGATCAGAACCTGTACCAAATTCATCCACCAATAAAAGTGATTTTTCGTTCGCATTTTTTAAGAAATAAGCCATTTGTTTCAATCGATAACTGTAAGTAGATAAATGATTTTCTATGGATTGATTATCGCCAATGTCAGTAAAAATTTTATCAAAAAAACCTAATTCACTTTTCGGATGAACTGGAATTAATATTCCAGATTGGATCATTAATTGATTTAAACCAACGGTTTTCAACGTAATTGATTTTCCTCCAGCATTTGGTCCAGAAATAATAATAATTCTTTGATTTTTGTCAATCAACAAACTTTGAGGAATTGTTTTTTCTCGCTTTCTAAGATTATTCAAATACAAAAGTGGATGATAAGCATCTACCAGATTTAACTTTATTTCTGAACTAATTTTTGGTAAAACCGCATGAATACTTTGCGCATATTTTGCTTTTGCTTGCGTAAAATCTAAATATTCTAAAAAGTCTTGATATTCTTCTAAAATAGGTTGATAAATTGCAATATCTGCCGTTAATTTTAATAAAATCTGAATGATTAAATGTTTTTCTTCCTCCTTTAATTCATCTAATTCTCGACGAGGATTCAAAATACTTTCAGGTTCGATAAACGAAATAGAACCGGTTTTTGATGTTCCTAAAAATTGACCTTTTACGCGTTTTCTTAAAGCAGATTTTACCGCTAAAACACGACGATTACCAACTATAGATTCTCGGATATCATCTAAAACATCCGAATGATAACTCATTGTTTTGTTGAATAATTCGGTAATTCTAGAATTGAGATTTTTAATTTGCTGACGAACAATTTTTAATTCTGGTGTTGCATCATCCTTAACTTCGCCAAACTTATTAAAAACCTGATCGATAATTCTTACAATTTCTTTATCATACACAACATTTTCTGCATGACTAAAAAGTGTAGGAACATATTCTTCGAAATTTTTCAAAAACTTTTTTACCTCTTTTATTTGTAAAACATTCGATTTTATTTTGAAAAATTCTTCAGCAGGCAAATAATAATTTTCTATTTGTAATCGATTAAGATATTCATCTAAAATAAAATACTCAGAAAAAGGTAAAGCATTACCACTTTCTAATGTAGATAAAAACTCATTGGTTGTATTCAGATCCTTTACAAGAGCTATTTTGTCTTCATAAGGTTTTAGTAAAGCAACCTTTTCGACTACTTTTTCTGTAAAAACATATTGAACAATTTCTTCTTGAACGGTATAAAATTCTAAATCTTTTAAAGTCTGTGTACTTACTTGCATCAATGCAAAATTAACGATAATTTTACGATTCAAAATGATAAATTGTGATTGAATTATTGAATGAAGATTGGCGAGAATTGCTAAAAGAAGAATTAGAAAAAGAATATTTTGTTGATTTGATGAATTTTCTTGAAAGTGAATATACAAATGCTACAATTTATCCTCCAAAAAATCAGATTTTTTCTGCATTTAATTACACGAGTTTTGATAATGTTATGGTTGTAATTTTAGGTCAAGATCCTTATCATGGTTTTGGACAGGCAAATGGTTTAGCATTTTCTGTCTCAGATGATATTATTTTTCCGCCAAGTTTAAGAAATATTTTTAAAGAATTGAAACATGATTTAGGAACCGAAATTCCAAAATCAGGAAATTTAGAAAAATGGGCAAAACAAGGAGTTCTTTTATTAAATGATGTTTTGACAGTTAGAGAATCAAAAGCAGGAAGTCATCAAAAAAAAGGTTGGGAAAAATTTACGTCTACTGTAATAGAATTGATTTCAACTAAAAAAGAAAATGTAGTTTTTTTACTTTGGGGAAATTATGCACAGAAAAAAGGAAAAAACATCAATAACAATATTCATTTAATACTAAAATCAGGACATCCTTCACCAATGAGTGCAAATCAAGGGAAATGGTTTGGAAATCAACACTTTTCTAAAACGAATAATTATTTAATAGAAAATAAATTAAAGGAAATTAAGTGGTAACAAACAGTTATTGTTAAAATTCGATTAGAAAAAAAATAATTAAGTATAATTAATTAGTAATATGATTTTTATTACATAAATTTGCGTCCTTAACCAAGATTTATGATTAAAAGAATACTTTTACTAAGTACATTCTTAGTTAACCTTAATGTTTTTTCGCAAGTTGCAATTGGTTCACAGAATCCTCACGCAACAGCAGAATTAGATATGTCACAATCTAAAAAAGGTTTTATTGCTCCAAGAATTCCTTTAACTTCTAGAAACGATGTCACAACAATTACAAGTCCTGCAACAGGATTAATTGTTTACAATACTACGAATGATGCAACCAATCAGTTGGTTCCTGGGTATTATTATTTTAACGGAACAAATTGGGGACCTTTATCTGGTAGTACACAAACTATAGAATTTGTGGTAAATGAAATTGATGCAAATGTTTTAGGATATTATCCATTTAGAAATGGAGTGGATGCTCCTGCAACGATGACTCTAAATGGCGTGACTGCTACCAAAAGAAAATGCGTACAATTCTCTACAAACGGTCATTACTATTGTGGTTATGATTTATCTGCAGGTATCGATTGGTACACAGCTTACCTATTTGGTAAAAATGCCGATGGGTATTTAGCAACATTTACAACAAATGTAGAATGGAATTTCGTTAAATCAAATCTTTTAGATAGCCCAGGTTCAGCTTTAAATGCTGGTAACAATATATGGTTTGGTTTTACTAAAATAGATTATCCAGGTAAAATGTTGGTAGATACAAATGGAAACGCATTGTCTGTTTATAGATGGATTACAGGTTCAGAGGCATTAGTTAATTGGTCAAATTCTGCTACTACTCAACCTGCACAATGGTTAGGAGGTTATCCTAATAGTACACAAAGATGTGGAAGAATTGTAAAAGAAAGTGGAAGGAATTGGGCAACTTATCCTTGTACATCAACCACTGATAGCACAACACCATTCAATCATATTATAATAGAATTCCTAAACTAATCTAAAAATGAAAAATATATTCTTTTTACTATCAAATTGTTTGATGTTGGTTATGTCTGCACAAGTCGGTATAGGAACAGAAAATCCTAGCCCGTCATCTGCTTTAGATGTTGTTGCTACAAATAAAGGTTTTTTACCAGCAAGAGTGGCATTGACTGCTGTTGATTCTCCAAATAGAGGAACTGCTACCGATACTCCTATCAATGGATTGCTTGTTTATAATACAGCTACAACAAACGGAACAAACGGAACTAATGGTGTAAAACCTGGTTATTATGAGTGGCAAACGAATCGTTGGAAACCTATAGGAAATGAAACAAGAACAGATATCTTAAAAACGAATTATATCAATCCAGATCGTTTGGGGTATAATCCTACTGGTACCACTGCCGGTGCACCTAATATTATTTCTGGTGTGGCAAATAATCTAAATGTTGTAGCCGATAGAAAAGGTTGTAAGATATGGACAGAAGGTAATGGACATGGTTATTGCGCTTATCAATTTAGATTAACAACTAATAATTCAGAATTAGCAAGAAATTGGGAGCAAGCATTTAATTTTGCTAAACAAGTTGGAGGATATTTGGTAACCTTTACCAGTAAAGATGAATGGGATTGGGTAAAAAAGAATATCATTGATAATACAACAGGTTATAATCTTAACAGAAGTATTTGGTTTGGGATGAATAAAGTTAAAAATCCAGGTAATCCTGTTTTAATTGAATGGATTACAGGAGAATCTACTCGAGTTGATTATAGCAATACAGCTAAAATACAACATAATTTTGATACTAACCAACCTGATAATTCAGGAGGAGTAGAAGGTTGTGGACATGTCTTTTCTACTTACTATTCTGGTTCAAATGGTACAAATCCTACCAATCGTTTTTGGAATGATTACCCTTGTAATTCTACAGATAATGCATCTTCTGGAGGTGATGGTTCAAGTAGTGGTATCTTTTCTCAAATTATTATAGAATTCCAAAACTAAACTTATGCTAAATAAATTAACTATTAAATTTTTATTTTTAATTTCTTCTATAACTTTTGCACAAGTCGGAATAGGTACAGAAACACCACATAATTCTGCAATGTTAGAAGTTCGTTCTACGACAAGAGGAGTAGAAATGGGAAATGTTGCCTTACAAAGTTTAACCGATGTGACAACTATCCCAAATCCTGCTGTTGGCCTTATGGTTTATAACACAACAGTAGATGCAACTAAAAACTTAGAATTAGCCAATTATTATTGGAATGGTACTACATGGCGTATTGTAGGAAATCAACAAACCAATTATGTAGCAACTTCTAATGCAGAAAGTTATTCTGTTGAAGAATATTTAGGCTATGAATTAAAACCACGTCCAACAACTTCAAACGGTAACGCTCCTACAAACTGGACGTTTAAAGGTTGTAAAAGATGGAATTCTGGTACAGATGCAAATAACCATTATTATTGTGCTTATGAAGCTCCTACAGCAAATGCTGTAAATTGGCAGCAAGCATTTACAATAGCTAAAAATTTGGGTGGATATTTAGTTACCTTAACAAATAATAATGAAATAGCATGGTTAAGAACAAATATGATAAATAATTCTACAGGTTATAACTTACAAAATAACATTTGGATGGGATTTAATAAGGTGACATTTCCTGGGAATCCAAAAGAATTCAGATGGATTACAGGTGAGGTTTCTCGTCGTGTATGGAGTAACAATACTTTGTTAGAAGATAACTGGACTGCTGGTGAGCCTAATGATCAGGGAGGTACTGAAGGTTGTGGTCATATTAACGATAATGCTCAATCACCTGATAGAAAATGGAATGATTTAGTTTGTTCTTTCAATACTACAAATGGTAGAGTTTTCAATCAATTGATAATTGAATTCCATAATTAGGATAAAAAATAATATTCAAATAAAAAGAGCGTAAAGATATTTACGCTTTTTTTATGCTTAAATTTTAACAATAAATTTATTTTTATATAAAGATATTAATTTAGAATATAAATCTATTTTTTAAATATTTTAAATAAATTTATTCATTATTTGGATTATATAATAGATATTAATAGAATTTAATTCTAAAATTTTAAAAATAAATTTGGTCAATACAAATAGTTTTCTTTAAATTTGTCTCAACAAAGTTCATTAAAATCTTTTTATCAAGAAAAGTGGAGGGACATGGCCCAACGAAGCTTTAGCAACCTGATGATAAATCAAGGTGCTAAATCCATCTTTAGCTTACAGGCTAAGGAAAGATAAGTTGAATAAATAACAAATAGTTGTTTAACCCGTTGGTTCTGTTGTGAAATTATTTTATATAATTGAGTAATAGAACCAATTTTTTTTGACCATAACTTCTCTTTACTTGATAATTAATTTTTATTAAAAAGTTAATTATTATGAGTAAAGCAACAGAAATTTTACATTCGATTCCGGTAGATGAATTAACAGGTTCAATTGCCGTTCCTATTTATCAAACATCAACTTTTGTACAAGATGCACCTGGCGTTAACAAAGGTTACGATTATGCAAGATCAAATAATCCTACCAGAAAAGCATTAGAAGATATTGTAGCAAGACTAGAAGGAGGACATTCGGCTCATGCATTTGCTACTGGAATTGCGGCAATTGATGCAGTTATAAAACTATTAAAATCTGGCGATGAAGTTCTTGCTGTAGATGATATTTATGGTGGAGCTTATCGATTATTTACCAAAGTATATGAAAAATTTGGTATAAAAATCAATTATGTTGACACAACTGAAGCTGATCAATTATTAGATCATTTTACCTCGAAAACAAAATTAGTTTGGATAGAATCTCCTACAAATCCAACGTTAAAAATATCAGATATTGAGAAAATTGCTCAAATAACTCACACAAACAATGCTTTATTGGTTGTTGACAATACTTTTGCAAGTCCAATTGCTCAAAATCCAATTAATTTAGGTGCAGACATTGTCATCCATTCGGGCACAAAATACATTGCAGGTCATTCTGATTTAGTTGCAGGATTAGTTATCACCAAAACTGAAGGATTGGGTAGTGAAATCAAATTTATACAAAATGCAACTGGTGGAATTTTAGGTCCTTTGGATTGTTTTTTAACCATTCGTGGAATAGAAACTTTAGAGTTGAGATATACGAAGCAATCAGAAAATGCATTAGAATTGGCAAACTATTTAACTACTTTGCCAGAAATCGATCAAGTTTATTATCCAGGTTTACCTAATCATAAAAATCATGAAATTGCCAAAAAACAACAAAACGGACTTTTCGGAGGCGTCATTTCTTTTACATTAAAAGATGACCAAATAGATTCTGCTGTAAAAGTGGTTACGAATACCAAATATTTTAAATTGGCAGAAAGTTTAGGTGGTGTTAAAAGTCTGCTTTGCCATCCTGCACAGATGACTCATGCTTCTATCCCGAGAGAAAAAAGATTAGCATCTGGCGTAAAAGATTCTTTGATTCGACTTTCTGTTGGTATCGAAAATGTTGAGGATCTTAAAAATGATATTGCTCAAGCAGTTGCTCAACTAAATTATGTAAATATTTAATAAACTATAAGTACTAAAAACTAAAATGCAAAAATTAAACATCGGATTATTCGGATTTGGAGTTGTAGGTGAAGGAATTTATAAAGTTCTTGCAGAAAAGCCTCAACTAAATGCAAGTATCAAAAAAATTGTCATCAAAGATCCTAATAAACCTAGAAATGCGCCTTCAGAATTATTTTCTACTAATGCAGATGATATTTTAAATGATGAAGAAATTAATGTGGTTGTAGAATTGATTTCTGATGCTGATGCTGCCTATGACATCATCAAAAAAGCATTCAATAATAAAAAACATGTTGTCAGTGCCAATAAAAAATTGATTGCTGATAATCATGAAGAATTATTGAAATTACAAAACGATAATAATGTTTCTTTTCTTTACGAAGCTTCTGTTTGCGGTTCTGTTCCTATCATTAGAAATTTAGAAGAATATTTTGATAATGATTTATTGAATTACGTTTCTGGGATTGTGAATGGAACGACAAATTACATTTTGACCAAAATGGCAAACGAAAATGAATCTTATCAAAGTGCTTTGCAAGCGGCTCAAGAAAATGGATTTGCAGAAGCAGATCCAACTGCGGATGTGGAAGGTTTTGATGCGGTAAGTAAATTATCAATTATCACTTTACATGCTTTCGGTAAAAAAATAGAAACTGATGAAATTATACGTAAAGGTATTACTTCACTAAAAGTAGATGATTTTAAATATGCTAAAGAAAAAGGTTTCACAATTAAATTAATTGCTAATTCTAAAGTGATACAAGATACTGGTGAAATAAGCTCGACAGTTTTACCAACATTTGTCAATTTAGATAAAACAATTGCTTTGGTAAATAATGAATATAATGGTGTTTTGATTGGAAGTTCTTTATCTGATGAACAATTTTTATACGGAAAAGGAGCGGGGAGATTCCCGACTTCTTCTGCAGTTCTAAGTGATATTTCTGCTCTTAAATACGATTACAAATATTCGATTAGAAAATTAGTAAACACAGCTGGTGTTTTTAATAAAACGGGAAAAATACGTCTTTATATTGGATTCGAAAATCAAGACAACGATTTAACGAATATTTTTGAGGAAGTTGAGGAGATCTTCAAAAGTAAAAATCACAGTTACATTGTTGGTACTGTTTCTATTGAAAAACTGAAGCAGAAAGAGATTCTTCAGAATCCGAATTTATCCATAATTGCTTTTGATTAAGCGCCAAAGAGAACTCAAAATTGAGTTCTCTTTTTTAATAAATCGTATCTTTTACAGTTAAATTTTCTAAATCATATAAATTACCATTGAAGATGTTTAGATCTACTTTTTCATCAATTCCTTCTACGGTTCCTTTCTCAGAAAATTGCCAAATCAGCCAATGATCTTTTAAATCATTTACCCAAAAGTTATAATTAGCAATCCAAACTTGATGATCTGGAAAATCTTTTTGTAATAAATCTGCATAATATTTATCAGAAGAATACAATATTGGTTTTACGCCATAATATTTTTCAATTTCATCAAGCCATTTTTTCAAACCTTTTTTGAGATTCTCCATAGATTGTGTTGTTGGTAAATCTTCAATATCCAAAACTGGAGGTAAATCTCCAGGCTCTAAACTTACTTTCGGAATGAAATTTAAAATTTGTAAATCCGAATTTTCATTTGGACGATAATAATGATAAACACCACGTCTGAAACCATGTTCTTTTGCAGCTTTCCAATTCTTCTCAAATGATTTATCAAAACCATTTTTTCCCATTGTTGCACGCACATAAACAAAATCTATTGGATAAATATGATTAATCGTTTTTACTTTTTTCCAATTGATTTTACCTTGATATTGTGAAATGTCTATTCCAAAAATTTTATCACGATGTTGACTCATCAAATCGATATTTCTAGTATCGTATGCTGTCAATTCATTATTTTTTTCTTTACTAATTCTAAAAACTTTTATACCGACAGCGATTAAAAACAAGACGGTCAAAATACTCAGAATAACTAAGAAAACTCGTTGATTATTACGTTTATTTTGTTTCTTTTTTGCCATAAAAAAATCTCGCAATTGCGAGATTTTAAAGATAAAAATTTTATCATAATTATTTTGTTGCTTTTCCTTTTACACGAAAAACTTTTCTAGGAGAAGCTGTATCGTTACTATAGATAGTTACTGTTTTAGAAAAATCACCTTCAACAGCTCCTGCATTGTATTCGATTTTAATATCACCAGATTTTCCAGGTGCAATCGGTTCTGTAGGATAAGAAGGAACTGTACAACCACAAGAAGCTTGTACTTTTTGAATTACTAATGGTTTATCGCCAGTATTAGAAATTTTCATAACTGCATTGTTTTTAGAATTTACAGCAACGCTTCCTAATTCTAAAACTTCACTATCAACTTTTATTTGTTGTGCCGAAACATTTGCAATTCCCATCACAAAACCAGCAACCAAAATCAATTTTTTCATAATAAGTTTCTTAATTTTAAATCAAATATAAAGAGTTTTCTATAAACTCGACTTGATTTATATCAAATTGATAAGATATTTTCAAAATCTATTCCAAAATAAAATAATATTGTTTAAATCATTAAAAATCAGAATCATTTTATCTCAATTTGATAAAGTTTTTTAAGTTTATTTTGGTCTAAAAATCCAAATTCTTTACCTATAATTTCTAAGTTCTGATTTAAAACAATCCAAAACGGATAAGTTTCTTGTTCGTTAACGCTCAAAAATACTTTTACAAAATCATGTGTTGATTTTTTGATTTCATTACTGTTTGATGAATATTTATTTTCTAAAAAAATAAAGTCATCTAAACTTTCACCATCTAATTTTATAAAATAATATTTTTCTGATAATGAATTGATTAATTCTATATTTTTATCAAATTCTCTGTCTTGTATTTTACAATATGCGCACCAATCTGTAGAAAAATAGAGAAGAATTGGCTTTGGATTCTGAGAAAATTCTTTATTAAAATTATCCAAAGAAATTTGTCCAAAGCCAAATTCTGAATTTAACAAAATAGAAAATATTGTGAATATTTTAAACCAAAATTGCATCTTATTTAATTGTATATCGAACACCTAAGAATCCTCTAATTCCTTGTAAAGGTGCATAATTATATTCTGTATCAAACGTATAACCATTTGGATTGTTGATTGGATCATCTACATGATTATCAAACGGATCGAATGGACGCATCAACGGATCTTTTGGTACAAAATCTAATAAGTTTTTTACACCGCCATAAATTTCGAATTGACGAAAAGTTTTCGTTAATTGAATATTGGATAACATATAAAATGGTGAATATTCTCGTCTGTAATCGTTTTGTTGAATTGGTAAACGCATTTTTCCGTACCAATTTCCAGTTAAATCAACTGTCCATTTTTTAGGAAAACTATATGAAATGGTATAATTTCCAGACCATTTTGGAGCATGCAATTGTTGAATTTTTTCCATTTGATTTTCCTCATTATGTTCTTTTCGATAAACATCCATCCAAGAAACGCCTAAATTAATTTTTAAAGGAAATCTAAAAGTAAAATCTGTATTCAACGAAATTCCTCTAGAAACTGCATGTCCATCAAGATTATCATAAATAATTAAATTTTGATCTGTCTCAAAATCTCCAATGATTTTATTGGTAAAATAAGAATAAAAAGCGGTTGCATCAATATTCAAATGTCCGAAATCAAAAACTTTATCAAAAACATAATTTATATTTCCATTGATTGATTTTTCTGGATTCAGATCATTTTTTATTACCACATCACGCGAACCAGAAAGTGCTGCATGATCTTCTGTAAAAAGATTTACAACTCGAAATCCTGTTCCGAAACTCGCTCTGAAAGTATGTTCTTTTGTTGGTGAAAATTTATATGCAAAACGTGGCGAATGAATGTCTTTGTGATTTTTATCGTAATCTAATCGGTAACCTAAAAGTAATTTATGTTTCGAGTTAAAAGTAATTTCATCTTGTAAAAAAATCCCAGGAAGTGGTGTATTCATCGGTTGATTTCTTAAACCATCTGTACTTGCAGTTCCTGGTGTATTGTCATCGTAATAAGTATATCTAAACGTTCCGCCAAGCAATAAACTATGTTTCTTGATTTCTTTATCCCAATAGATTTGTCCAAAGGCAACTTGTTGTTTCGCTTGATAAGAATCGGTTCCATAAAACGAATTTTGCTGATGAAAATTATAAGAGAATTGAGTATAAATATTTTCTTTGGTTGGCAATTGATACATTCCGATAATTTCTGCACGATTGGTAAAAATACTTTCACCATAAACTTCATCGCTACCACGATCTGTACGTTTGTTGTATTGCATTTCTCCACCCCAACGATCTTCATAAACATAACGAGCTGCAAAACTAGCCGTTTTGTTATTTTCGCGTTTGATGTTCCATTTATTGAAAATCGAGATTCTGTCTTGTAAAGTTACATCAGTAAAATTATCGTGGTTTTTATCTTGTTTGTTATCAAATAAAAAATAATTAATACCTAATAAACTTTGTACTTTATCAGAAACTTTGAATTTGTAAGCTAAATCTACATTGTTTTCTAACCAAGTGGTCGAATATAAATCAACACTTAATTTATTGGCTTTATCGGCATCTTTTGTAATGATATTGATAATTCCACCCATAGCTTCTGTACCGTAAAGTGAAGAAGCTGGACCTTTTACAACTTCTATTCTCTCTACCAAACTATTCGGAATTCCACTCAAACCATAAACAGAAGAAAGTGAAGAAACAATTGGCATCCCATCAATTAAAATCATGGTATAAGGACCTTCCATTCCGTTGATATGAATATCTCCAGTATTGCAAACATTGCAATTTAATTGAGGTTGAATACCATTAATCATTCCGATAGATTCGAATATTGATGGATTTGGATTTGTTTTGAAATATTTGTTTGTGTAAACTTCTATTGGTACTGGAGAATCTTTTCTAGAAACAGGTTTCATTGTTCCTGTTAAAACAACTTCATCTAAATTATTTTCGTTTGTTTGAATTGTATCAAATTGATTAATAGAATCGTTAACTTCTTGTGCATACGTAAAATTTAAACAGATAAAAGTTAAAGGCAAGAATATTTTTTTCATTGTTTTAATTATTAAATCTAAAAGTTAGACAAATCTAACAATTAAATTTTTAAATCATAACAATACTTTAAAATAAATCTTTTCAATTATATTTGTTTCATGAATTCTTTAATAGAAGAAAATTATTTAAAATCGCTGTTTAACCTTTCAGAAAACGGAATAGGAGAGGTGAGTGTAAAAGAATTGAGTGAGAATTTAGGTATTAAAATGCCAACGGTTAATAGCATGATGAAAAAATTAGCTGAGAAAGAATTGGTTATTTACGAAACTTATAAACCACTAAAATTAACGCAAAAAGGTATTTTAAAAGCTGCCGCAGTTGTTAGAAAACATCGTTTAACGGAAATGTTTTTGGTAGAAAAAATGGGCTTTGGTTGGGAGCAAGTTCACGAAGTTGCTGAACAAATTGAACACATACAAAGTGCTATTTTTTTCGATAAAATGGACGAACTTCTCCATTACCCAAAGATAGATCCTCATGGTTCGCCAATACCAGATAAAGATGGTAATTTTGAGCGAGTCAATTATAGAAAATTAGCAGAAGTTAATCCTAATGAAATTGTAGAAATTTGTGCTGTAACACATTCTTCAGAAGATTTTTTGGTTTTTTTAAATTCAAAAAATATTCAATTGAATGACCAAGTTAAAATAGTTCAAATCGAGCAATTTGATGGAACAATGACTTTAGAGTTTTTAAAAAACAATCAAACAGAAATATTTAGTCAACAAGTAACTTCAAAATTATTAGTGAAGTAGTTGATTTTATAGGTTAATTAATCATACAGAATTGTAAATTTGCAAAAATTTATTTTTAAGAAATTAAGATAGAATGGAAATTGCACCAAAATATACACCACAAGAGGTAGAAAGTAAATGGTATAAATATTGGCTAGAAAATCAATATTTCAAATCAACACCAGACCAAAGAAAAGCATATACAATCGTTATTCCACCACCAAATGTTACTGGCGTTTTACATATGGGACATATGTTAAATAATACGATTCAAGACGTTTTGATTCGTCGTGCACGTATGCGTGGTTTCAACGCTTGTTGGGTTCCTGGAACAGATCACGCGTCTATTGCAACTGAAGCAAAAGTTGTTGCGAAATTGAAAGAAGAAGGTGTTTCTAAATTTGACATTGGTCGTGAAAAATTCTTAGAACATGCTTGGGATTGGACACACAAACATGGCGGAATCATCTTAGATCAATTAAAGAAATTAGGAGCTTCTTGTGATTGGGATCGTACAAAATTCACGATGGATGATGATTTATCAGAATCGGTACAACGTGTTTTTATTGATCTTTATAACAAAGGTTTAATTTATCGTGGTTACCGAATGGTAAATTGGGATCCAGAAGCGAAAACTAATATTTCTGACGAGGAAGTAATTTATAAAGAAAAGAACGGAAAATTATACCATTTGAAATATCAAGTGGTTGGTTCGGATAAATATATTGTAGTTGCAACAACACGTCCTGAAACAATTTTTGGAGATACAGCAGTTTGTATCAATCCTAATGATGAGCGTTACGAGTGGTTAAAAGGACAAAAAGTTATTGTTCCTTTGGTTGGTCGTGAAGTTAATATTATCGAAGATGAATATGTTGATTTAGAATTCGGAACAGGATGTCTAAAAGTTACACCAGCTCATGATACGAATGATTATGAGTTAGGTAAAAAGCACAATTTAGACTTTATTGATATTTTTACGGATGATGCAAAATTGAACGATTACGGATTGAATTATGCAGGAATGGATCGTTTCAAAGCTCGTAAAGAAATTGAAAAAGAATTAGATGAAAAAGGCTTAATTGAAAAAGTTGAAGACTATAAAAATAATGTAGGTACTTCTGAAAGAACAGGCGCTGTAATCGAACCAAAAATTTCGAATCAATGGTTCTTGAAAATGACAGATTTAGCTAAGCCTGCTTTAGATAATGTAATGAATGATACAATTAAGTTTCATCCTGCAAAATTCAAAAATACATATCGTAATTGGATGGAAAATGTAACGGATTGGAACATTTCTCGTCAATTGTGGTGGGGACACCAAATACCTGCATTTTTCTATGGAGAAGGAAATGAAGATTTTGTTGTTGCATTAACAAAAGAAGAAGCTCTTCCTTTAGCAAAAGAAAAAACAGGAAATCAATCTTTAACAATTAATGATTTACGTCAAGATGAAGATGCTTTAGATACTTGGTTTTCTTCTTGGTTATGGCCAATTTCTGTTTTCAATGGAATTAACGAACCAGAAAACGAAGAAATCAATTATTATTATCCAACTCAAGATTTAGTTACTGGTCCTGATATTATTTTCTTTTGGGTTGCACGTATGATTGTTGCTGGATATGAGTATCGTGATCAATTACCTTTTGAGAATGTTTATTTCACAGGAATTGTTCGTGACAAACAAGGACGTAAAATGTCTAAATCATTAGGAAATTCACCAGATCCAATCGAATTGATGAGTGAATACGGTGCTGACGCAACTCGTATGGGAATGTTGTTAACTGCACCAGCAGGGAACGATTTACCTTTTGATATTGATTTATGTTTGCAAGGAAGAAATTTTGCGAATAAAATCTGGAATGCTTTCCGATTAATTAAAGGATGGGAAGTAAAAGAAGATTTAGAGCAATCATCTGCACAAGCAAAAGCAGTTGAATGGTTCGATAATAAATTCCAACAAACGTTGGCTGATATCGAACATAATTACGATCAATATCGTTTGTCTGATTCGTTAATGGCAATCTATAAATTGATTTGGGATGATTTCTGTTCATGGTATTTAGAAGCGATAAAACCAACATTTGGTGAACCAATTGATGCAAAAACATATCAAGCTACAATCGGTTATTTAGAAAATGTATTGAAAGTTCTACATCCATTCATGCCTTTCTTAACAGAAGAAATTTGGCAATTGATTGCAGATAGAAAAGAGAAGGAGGCTTTGATTATTGCAGAATATCCAGAAGTTAAATCATTTGATGAATTAATTATCAAAAATTTTGAAAACACAAAAGAAGCAACAACAGCAATTCGTGGTTTACGTTCAGAAAAAGGGATGTCGCCAAAAGAAGCATTAGAAGTTTTTGCTGATATAAATGCGACGAATGAAATTTATGTTGATGTTTTTTCTAAATTAGGAAATGTTTCTAATTTCAATACTGGAGAAAAACCTGAAAAAGGTTTTGCTTTCCGTGTAGGAACGTTGGAGTTTATGATTCCGATGTCTGATAATATTGATGTAGAAGCAGAACGTGAAAAATTAGAAAAAGATTTAGCTTATAATCAAGGATTTTTAAATTCGGTTCGTAAGAAATTATCAAACGAAAAATTTGTAGCTGGAGCTCCTGAACAAGTAATCGCAAGTGAACGTAAAAAAGAAGCTGATGCTTTAGAAAAAATTTCTCAAATAGAAGAACAATTGGCTGCTTTGTAGTGGTTGATTGTTATCCAAAATAAAAAAACCTCCCAATTATTAAATTGGGAGGTTTTTTGATGTTTATTTAAAATTAATTGTAATACTCAAATTCTATTTTAATAAATTCATCTCCATTCTCATCAAAACCATTCATCATATAAGGAAATTTATTTTCAGTATTAAAACCGTAATCGTAATGTATTATTCTAGAGGCATGACGATCATTATTCCAAAATTCAGAATAATTTATAACCATATTTTTACTTAAAGAATTAAACTGTGTAAACAAATATTTTACTTCTTCTTGTTGATTAGAAAATGGATTCTTAATATCTAAATTGTATTCATACACAATAGAATCTTTCAAAACCTTAGATTCTTCTACACTATATAGTACATTATCTCCTGTATAAGAATAACTTTTTCTAAACCAAGTATCAGAATTAATGTAATTACTATTAGTTAAATCTAATTTTCCTAATTCATTATAGTAAAAATCAGTCTTATACTTGAATTCATTATTATCAAAAAAATGTGTCTGAGAAACTTTTTTATTTTGATAGAAAAATTTTTCTTCAGAAGTTCCTATTTCATTATTATGATTAATGATTGAAGTTATTTGATTTGCATTATCATATTTAAATTCAGATTTAAATTTTCCATCAGCACTTTCACAACTAAGAAGTTTGCTATAATCTTCATTATAGTAAAAGTTTACAATAGATGTTTCATAAATTGGACATCATCGTTATTACAAGAAATAAAAGTAGAAATAACAAAAAAACTAGCTAAAATTATTTTGAATTTATTTTTCATAGACTTAAATTAATTAATAAAATAAAAAAATTATTTTTTAATAACTTTTTGAGTTAATTCTTCTTTATCTGTAATAACTTTCACTAAATAAGTTCCTTTAGATAAATGTTGAATATTAATATTTTTAGATTTAGAGGTTAAAACTTTCTTACCTGTTAAATCAAAAATTTCTATTTGTTTTACCAAATTATTTGTCTGAATATTTAATTCGTCCTGAACAGGGTTAGGGTAGATTTTAATAGATTCTTTTGTCACATTTTCTGTATCTAAATTATCTAAATTTTTAATTACCAAATTATCAAAATAAAATTCATAATCCATGCCATGACTTTTATTATTTGTTTCAAAGCTTACTTCATCAATTTTAGTTATAGAACTACTAGTAATTGGTCTATTAAAAAGAAATTGATCATTAGCATAATATTTTACTTCCCTAGTATACAAATTCACCTCACATTTTAGATTATACCACATTGTAGGTTGCCATTGGTTGTTCGTTGATACATTTCCAATGTCTATTTTTCCTGTGCTTAGGAAAGTAACTTTCCCAACAGTATTATAAGTGAATCCTTGAATATTTGTAAGTTTTAAAAAATTATAATCTGATCTATTCCATGCAGTCGCATTTACATCAACTGAAATAGAAAAATGCTTATATTCAGGTAATTTATATAGAACACCATTCCATTTACCTTCAGTAGATGAACTTGTAGAATAATAACTAAAAACAACAGATTGAATACCATCAGAAGCCTTTCTTCTAGACAAATCTACCTTTGTATTAGAATTATCTCCATAAGCTATCCATCCATTTTGTCCATCCAAATAATTATTGTTGTTAAAACCTTCCTCTTCTTCAAACGATATTTTTTGTTCTTGAGCAAAATTTGTTATAGAGAAAGCTGTTAGTATTGAAGTAAGTACAATTTTTTTCATAGATTTTTTGTATTAAAATGTGTGCAAATATATAAAAGGTTAGTTAAATAATTGCATAAATAAAAAAGCTCTCAGAAATAATTGAGAGCTTTTTTTATTATTTGCCTTTTTTACGGGCTTTTTGTTTTTGTTGACCTCTGTTTTTAGGTTTAGATTTTGGTGGTTTTCTTTTGGTTGGTCCACCAAGATTTACTTTTTTATTTTTATCTTTTTTCTCATGAAAAGCTTCTCCACGTTCAACAATTTTCAGTTTTACAGGATTTTTCATTTTAACGACATCTTTCTCAAATGCCATTTTTATTGGATTTATTTTTACTTCTTCAATTGGGAAATCTACTTTCGTAATTTCTTTATCCATCAGATTTTCAATCGATTGTAAACGATCAATTTCTTTCTCAGAAAAATAGGAGAGAGCTTCACCTTTTTTTTCTGCACGACCTGTTCTACCAATTCTATGAATGTATTGTTCAGGAATTTCAGGAATTTCAAAATTAATCACATGTGTCACATCGGGAATATCGAGTCCACGCGCCATAATGTCCGTTGTAATGATTCCACGGTATTGATTTTTGGTAAATAAATCCATTTCTCGTAAACGATAATTTTGTGATTTATTCGAGTGAATCACACCAAAATCATCGGGAAATGATTCTTCTAATCGATTATGAATCAGATCAGCATGTTTTTTATTATTAGCAAAAATCAATACTTTTTCTAAATCAGATTCAGTTTCTAATTGATGAATCAATAAATTCAGTTTTGTATTAAAATTTTCTACAGCAATCGTTTTTTGATTGATTTTTTCTAATGGAGTTCCAGATTTTGCTAAAGAAATTTCGATTGGAGATTTAAAATATTCTTCTAACATTTCATCAACTTGATCCGTCATTGTTGCAGAAAACAAAATATTTTGTCTTTTTTCGTTCATCATTGTAAAAAGATGAATCAATTGTGGACGAAAACCTAAACTCAACATTTCATCAAATTCATCAACAACCAATTTTTTAGTTTCTTTGAAAGATAAAACATTATCGATCGCTAAATCTAAAACGCGACCAGGCGTTCCAACCAAAATATCAACACCTTCGTAAACCAATAGTTTTTGTGTATTGATGTTTACGCCACCATAAATTCCTAAAACTCGAACATTGATAAATTCTGTTAATTGTTCTAAAATATCAGCAACCTGAACAACTAATTCACGTGTCGGAACCAAAATAAGAATTTTGGGTTGATTTGTTTTAGAATATTGATATTGTTTGAGCAACGGCAATAAATACGCTAAAGTTTTACCAGTACCAGTTTGCGCAATTCCCATAATATCTGATCCAGATAAAATTGGTGAAAATGATTTTTCTTGAATTGGTGTTGGCTTAGAAATATTTAAATTTTCTAATGCAGCATATAATTGCTTAGATAAATCGAAATCTAGAAATGTTTTCTCCATGATGCAAAGATACTATTTATGAGTTGCTTTATAAAATCATTATAAAAGTTAGTTTTTGTACAATTTCATTAAATTAATAATTACCCTATAATATATATTATGTTAAATAGTATTTTTAATAGAAATTACTTCTTTATATTTTTCCTTATTAAAATGAAAATTCTATTTATTACCATTCTTTCTTAACATTTGTAATAACTTCGTCAAAAAAAGTTTATGGACGTTAAATTTGATTCGATTATACTTTACGTTGAAAATCCTCAATTATTAAAAAAATTTTATGTGGACAATTTCAATTTCAAAATTATTGATGAAGATGAAATTTGGGTATTGTTAGAATCAAAAAATATTTCGATTGGTTTACATAAAATTGGTGATGAATATTTAAACAAAAAAAATTCAAACAATTCTTATACTAATAACGTTAAATTAATTTTCACGACTGATATTGATATTCAAACTGCAAGAAATCAATTAATTTCTAATCATGTTAAAATGAGAGAAATTAAAACTTTTGACAATTATCCTTATTGGTTATGTGATGGTTTAGATCCTGAAGGAAATGTTTTTCAATTAAAAAGTAAAAAAGATAAAATCGATTAAAATATTTTACACTAAATTATCAAATCAATAATTTTATATACTTTTTTTTATTATTTTTGAAAAGTTTTGGTGCGAATAGAAATATTCGGTAACAGGGAATCAGGTGAAAATCCTGAACAGACCCGCTGCTGTAATTTCCGTACAAGTTTTAGAAGCTAATATCCACTGTTTTTATGGGAAGGATTTCTAAAACGGAATAAGTCAGAAGACCTACCAAAATTTTATAGTTAACTGCTTTCGGGACTAAAGCATGAAGACCTTTCGAGTGATTTTTATCGTCATTCGGTTACTTCATATTTTCTCGTTAGCAACAATGATTGAACTTGTTTAATGAGAAATTTAAAAGCTTTAATTAATTGTTGTTTCGCTACTTTTTTGTGCTCAAATTTGAGTGCACAAGAAAACGATTCTATTTTATTATTGAATAGTGTTCAACTAAATGCATACAATTACAAAGAAGTTTCTCCTGCTCAAATCCTAAGTGGAGATCAGTTACAACGCTTAAACAGCTTGAATGTTGCAGATGCTGTTCGTTTTTTTTCTGGTGTACAAATCAAAGATTATGGTGGAATTGGTGGTCTTAAAACCATCAATATCAGAAGTATGGGAAGTCAGCATGTTGGCGTTTTCTATGATGGAATTCAATTAGGAAATGCACAAAACGGAATCATAGATTTGGGACGATTTTCTTTAGATGATATGGAAGAAATCTCGTTGTACAATGGTCAGAAAAGTCAAATATTTCAATCAGCTAAAGATTTTGGATCTTCAGGTTCTATTTATTTGAATACTAAAAAACCAATTTTTAAAGATGATAAAAATACCAATCTTCGATTACGTTATAAATTAGGAAGTATTCAATTAATTAATCCATCAGCTAGATTAGAACAAAAAATAAATGATCATTTAGCTTTGGCTTTAAGTAGTGAATTTACAAAGTCGAACGGAATTTATAAGTTCAATTTTAGAAGAACAGATCAAAATGGAAATGTTTTATGGTCTGAAAAATGGAAACGTCGTGATGCAGGAATCGAAGCCAAAAGATTCGAAGGAACATTATTTGGAAATATAAAAAACGGTAGTTGGGATATTAAATCTTACAATTATATTTCTGATCGTGAAATTCCGGGAGCATTAGTAAAAGGTCATGACGAAATTTTGACAGGTCCTACTCTAGCCGATCGAAATCATTATTTACAAGGAAATTTCAAAAAAAGATGGAATAATTTTGAAACGCAGTTTAGGGGTAAATTTGCTTATGATTATACGCATTATGTAACCAGAGATTCTACTCGTCTAAAAATTGATAACACTTACATACAACGAGAAGCTTACTTTTCTACAAGTAATGTTTATGCGATAAAACCAAATTGGGATGTGAGTTTTGCTTACGATTTTCAGTATAATAATTTAGATGCAAATTTGGTTAATTTTTCTTATCCAGAAAGATTCACCAATCTTTTTGCTTTTGCATCAGCATATCAAACAAAAAAAATAAAAGCACAAGCTAGTTTATTAGGAACTTTTGTTACGGAATCTGTGAAAATGAATACAGCAGCAACTGATAAAAATATTTGGACTCCAGCTTTTTTTATTAGTTATCAACCTTTAGAATCTGAGAAATTCTTTATCCGAGCTTTTTATAAAAAAATATTTAGAATGCCAACCTTCAATGATTTGTATTATACAGAAATTGGATACAGCGGATTGCGCCCTGAATATACAACACAATATAATTTAGGTACTGAATATTCTAAAAAAGTAAAAGGATTTATCCAGAATATTTCATTCAAATTAGATGCTTATTACAATCAAGTTGACGATAAAATTGTAGCTATTCCAACTGGAAATCCTTTTCGATGGATGATGACAAATTTGGATCAAGTTCGAATCAAAGGATTAGATTTTAATACAAAAATAGAATATCAAATTCAGCAATTAAACTTCTCTACGCTCCTCGCCTATACTTATCAAAAAGCACAAGATTACAGTGATAAAAATACAAGTTTTTATAAGAATCAAATTTCATATATCCCAGAACATTCGGGTTCTGTTGTGACTCAAATCAATTATAAAAATTGGGGATTGAATTACAGTTTTATTTATGTTGGAGAACGATATAAAACATTGAAAGATAACACAAAAGAAAACAAATTGAATCCTTGGTTCACACATGATTTAGCGATTCAAAAAGATTTTAAAATCAATCAATATCATTTTAGGGCAGTTGCAGAAGTCAATAATCTTTTCAACCATCAATACGAGGTGATAGAATGGTATCCAATGCCTGGGACAAATTTAAGATTCAGTTTAACATTCGACTTATGAAAAAAAATATATTAAAAACATTATTAATTGGCTCACTTATATTTAGTTGTAGTCAAGACGATTCTATCGATCAGGTGATTATAATACCTGATATCGATGAGCCAGAAGTTACATCTGTAAATGGTTTTTATCTTTTAAATGAAGGAAACATGGGAACCAATAGTGCAACAATAGATTATTATGATTATGCAAAAGGCGAATATCAACGTAATATTTATGCTACTGCAAACCCAGATATCGTAAAAGCTTTAGGAGATGTTGGTAATGATATAAAAATCTATGGTAATAAAATGTATGCAGTGATAAACGTTTCTAATTATATAGAAGTAATGGACGTAAAGACTGCAAAACATTTGGGTAGTATTGAGTTAAGCAATTGTAGATACATTACTTTTAAAGATGGTAAAGCCTATGCAACTTCGTATGCTGGTCCCGTCACAATAGATCCTAATGCGCCAATAGGTAAAGTAGTTGAAATTGATACAATTTCATTAAAAATAACAAGGGAAGAAAACGTTGGTTATCAACCAGATGAATTAGAAGTTCTTGGCAATAATTTATATGTTGCTAACTCTGGTGGTTATAGATTTCCCAATTATGATCGTACAGTTTCTGTTGTGGATTTAGCAACTTTTAAAGAAAAAGAAAAAATAGATGTTGCGATTAATTTACATCACATAAAAAAAGATAGTGAAGGTGATTTGTATGTTTCATCTCGTGGAGATTATTACGACATTCCTTCTAATTTATATGTTTTAGATTCTAAAACTCATCAAATCAAAAAAACATTTAATATTCCGATTACAAATTATACAATTGTAGATGATAAATTGTATTACTACGCTAATGAGTTTAATTATAACACTTTCGAGTATGTTAAATCATATGGTATAATTGACACCAAAACAGAGCAAATTATTTCAACTAATTTAATCAATGATCCAATAATAGATCAAATTAAATCACCATATGGTATTGCTGTAAATCCTGTTACGAAAGACTTATACATTACAGATGCCGTGGATTATGTTTCTATGGGATATGTTTATGCATTTGATCAAAATGGAAAATATAAATGGCGTGTAGCTGCTGGTAATATTCCTGCACATATAACTTTTTACACAAAATAATTATCAAAAAAATGAAAAAAACTAAAATTTTATTAGCCATGTTAATCATGGTAGTCTTCAACAGTTGTCAAGACGAAGAATTTGACGATCTAAATCAAAATTCTGCAAATTTAGAAAGTAAATATTCTACAGATGAATTAAAAACTATTGTAATAACTCCAGAAATTACAGGTTATACAAATGCTACTTATACTTGGTTAAAGGATAATCAAATAATTAGTACAGAAAAATCCTTAGCTTTTGTAACAGATAAAGAAGGAATTTATGACTTTACCTTACAAATCACAGAAAAATCTAAGACCTATACACTTACAACTCAACTTATTGTAAACAAAGCTGTATCGGTTTATAGCAAATACATTTCAGATGTATATGATTTTTTACCTGCAGTTGGTCAATTTACAAACAAACTTCCACCTTATACAGATGGAGACAGTAAAGAGGCTATGATTCAGAAAGCTAAAGCAAACTTAGTTGGACCAAATCCTACAATGATTTCTTTAGGCGGTTATGGCGGTTATGTTGTTTTTGGATTTGATCATACAATTATCAATAAACCAAATAAGAGAGATTTTAAAATTCTTGGAAATGTATTTACAGGTTCACATGAACCAGGAATTATATTAGTATCCTATGATAAAAACAACAATGGTTTACCTGATGATGAATGGTATGAAATTGCTGGTAGTGAATACCAAAAACCAGAAACTATCAAAAATTATTCTATTACTTATTTCCGTCCAGAAATAGAACCTACGATACCAACCTTAGAATATATTAGATGGGAAGATAATCAAGGGAATTCTGGTTACAAAGAAAAAAATAGATATCATAATCAACCATATTTCCCACAATGGATTTCTCAAAATAGTTTAACATTTACAGGAACAAAATTAGCAGATAATTATGTTGATCAAAGTGGAAATGGTACTTATTGGGTTGGTAAACAACTAGAATATGGATATGCTGATAATGGTGCAAATAATAGCGAAATTTCTGATATCGATATTGATTGGGCTGTAGATAAAAACGGAAACAAAGTAAGATTGCGTGGAATAGATTTTATAAAAGTTTATACAGGAGTCAATCAAGAAGCGGGTTGGTTAGGCGAAATTTCTACAGAAGTTGCTGGTGCGTACGATTTACATTTATAAAAAATTATATAAAAAAATATGATAAAAAATTACTTTTTTACAATAACACTTGCGTTTGCAAGTTTGCAAGTAAATGCTCAATTAAAAGTTCAAGGAGAATTAAGAAAAGATCTAAATATCAATACATTAAATTCTAAAAAAGTTGATAATGCTTTTACATTTGATGATGTGAAATTTTGGGTTGGCGAAGGTTCTAACAAGGCTGCACTTGTCATCCAATGGAATAATACTGATAAAACAGATGCATTAGTTTGGGGTTATCGTTTTGATGGTGAAAAAAATGGTACTGATATGTTAAAGGAAATTGCCAAAAACGATCCAAGACTTTATCTCTTAATTTTAGAAAGCACAAGAGGTACAAAAATTGGTGGTATTGGTTTTGACAATGACTCTAAAGGCGCTATTGGACTTTATAAAGATGATAAGAAAACATCTCCTAATTTTCCAACAAATGGGTTTACCTTAACATCAGAATATGACTTCGATCAGTGGTCAAATCTAGATTTAGAAGATCATTGGGCAACTGGTTGGTTAGATAATGGTTTCTGGACCTATTGGACTAAAAATATAGACGAAGAATTTGATTATTCTGGTTTAGATTCTGATGCCAGACTTTTAGTAGATGGTTCTTGGGATTTATGGTCTTTTGCATATAATAGCGAAGATTATGATTTATCAGATACATTTACAGCTGTAGAAGATTATCAAGCTCCAAATTATGATTATAATAATGGTGTCTTTATTGTAAATGAAGATTGGTTTGGTCATTCGAATGGATCTGTAAATTTTGTTTCTAATGAAGGACAAGTTCAGCATAACAGTTTCAAAAACGTAAATCCAACAAATGATTTTGGTGTAACTACACAGTTTGGGACAATTTATGGTGATAATTTTTATTTTGTATCCAAACAAGGAAATCGTCTTGTAGTTGCAGATGCTCAAACATTAGAACATAAAAAAAGTTTCGAAACAATTGGTGGTAAAGACGGACGATCTTTTGTTGGCGTTAATTCTAAAAATGGATATATCGGAACTTCTGACGGTATTTTTCTTTTTGATATAGAAAATCTTAGTATTGGTGAATTAATTCCAGGTACAGAAGGTAATCAAATAGGAAATATGTTAAGATCTTCTAATTATGTTTTTGCAACAAAACAAGGTACAGGAATATTAATTATAGATCCTAAAACAAATCAAATTATACAAACAATTTCAGGTAGTTATATTTCTGTTGTTCAATCAAAAGATGGTAATATTTGGGGAGCACTTTCAAATAAATTAGTAAAAATTAATCCTAAAACTTTTGAGACAGAGGAAATTGACATTCCTACAAAAACAATCCCAAATTCTTGGGGTGCTTGGAATGCTGGTAGTTTTACTGCAAGTACGCAAGAAAATGAATTGTATTTTTTTCCTGGTTCTGGCTGGTCAACTTCTTCAATAATGGTGAAATATAATATTGATACAAATTCCTTTAACGAAGAATTTATAAGCCTTCCAGATCAAGATCAACCTAATAATCAAACTCCTTATGGAGCGGCTTTACGTGTAGATCCAATATCTAATGAGCTGGTTGTTACAAGTATAGAAAGTGGATGGGGAACTCATTCTGAAAAAAATTGGGTACATCGATACAAAAGTACAGGTGAATGGGTGAGTACGATTCCGTTAAGTAATTATTATTGGTTCCCTGCTTTACCTGTTTTTCCAGATGTTTATGCTCCGGAAATTGTTAACCTAGAAAGTTCTTATGAACTTATCGTTGGTGATGATGCTCTGATAATTGATCTAAAAGACAAAGTTTCTGATTTAGATAATATTACTGCTAGTATTGTGAAAGATTTAGAAATCGTTTCGAATAATGAGGTTGTAGATGTTTCTTTGTCTGATGATGGATTATTAACTGTTCAAGGCTTAAATTCTGGTTCTGCAAAAATTTCGGTTAATTTTACTTCTAATGGTAAAACAGTTAGTCAAGAAATTAATTTTGTTATCAAAACTTTAGGATTAGATGATGTTAATTCTAAATCAACTAAAATCTATCCAAACCCTGTAACTGATTTCTTGACGATTGAATCTAAAACTAATCAAGAGGTTAAAGCTTATTCAGTTTTAGGTCAACTTGTACTGACTACAAACTTAAAAGTTGGAAAAAATCAAATCAATTTATCTTCTTTACCAAAAGGAAATTACATTGTTAATATTGGTGCTGATTCATATAAAATTATTAAAAAATAATAAAAACTATAATATTTATTAATTTTACACCCTGTTGATTATTATTCAACAGGGTGTTTTTTGTTTTATATTATAAATTAATACTATCAAATTCAGAAGAAAAATTGAATATAAAACTGTAAATTCATCTTAAAAATACATCTTCATGTATTTATTTAATTTAATTTTAAAGTATGAATTCTACTCAAAATAATTTATCAATAACCAAAAGTTCTACAAAATTCTTTGTCATTGCTTGGGTTTTAGGTTTGGTGTTTTATTTTATTGATTATGCAACAAGATCTTCTCCATCTTTAATGATCAATGATTTGGCAACAAATTTCGGAATTTCTAATACAGAATTAGTTTCTTTGGTCGGAACTTACTACTACACCTACTCTATTTGTGCATTAATTGCTGGCATTTGTTTAGACAAATTAGGTGCAAGAATTTCTATGTTTGCAGGTTGTTTTGTATTAGGAATTGGTTGTATAATTTTCATTGTTTCTTCACATTTTGTCGGAACAACTGGTCGATTATTACAAGGTGCTGGTAGCGCATTCGCATTTCCAGGTTGTGTTTATTTAGCAACCAAAGGTTTTTCTAAAAAAGTTTTAGCAACAGCAATTGGTTTTACACAATGTGTCGGAATGTTAGGTGGTGCAGCAGGACAATTTGTTCTTGCTCCTTTAATAGAAAATGGATTAAACTACAAAGTATTTTGGATTGTTGCAGGGATTTTGTGTTTAATTCCCGCAATTGCAATGTTAATTATTACACCAAAACCAACCGAAGAGGAATCTAATCAAAAGAAAAACATTTCTTTATTAGAAACTTTTAAAATCATATTTAAAAATAAACAATCTTGGTTAACAGGTATAATTTCTGGATTATTGTTTGCACCAACTACTGTTTTTGCTATGACTTGGGCAATTCCTTATCTAAAAGGAGATTTAAGTTACACTGCTCATGATGCAGCAATAACAGCTGCAATGGCATCTTTGGGTTGGGTTTTAGGCTGTCCTTTAATGGGATATTTTTCTGATAAAATTGCCAAAAGAAAACCTGTGATTTTAATTGGCTGTATTGGTATGATTTTAATGGCTTTGCAAATGTTGTATCTTAAAGATATTATCGTACCAAAAGTTTCTGTTTTTATGTTTGGTGTTTTCTCTGGAGTTGCCATGATTCCTTATTCTGTCATCAAAGAAGTGAATCCAGATTATGTAAAAGGAAGTGCAACAGGAGTACAAAATTTTATTACGTTTGGAGTTACATCTCTTGCTGGTCCTTTATTTGCACATTTTCAAGGAAATAAATTAGGAATTATCACAGATAAATATGAACATTTTGTTACTGGAATTTGGTTTTGGATTATCGGAATCGGAATCGCATTAATTCTTACATTTTTCCTGAAAGAAACTGGAAATCAAAATGCAGAAAACACTTAATTTTCTATAAGAATTATTCAATAATATACTAAAGTCATCAATTACGATGACTTTTCTTATTTCATTACTTTACAATTGATTTTCTTTTGTTGATATTTTTTGTAAAAAGATTTAATAAATAATTTGTCTAAGCATAACATTGGTTTAAATTTGCAGCGTACAAACAAAACAAACAATTCACTAAATGTCAACAAACGTAGTTGTCGGCTTACAATGGGGCGACGAAGGAAAAGGAAAAATAACAGATGTTTTAGCAGAAAAATCTGATTATGTAGTTCGTTATCAAGGTGGTAATAATGCTGGTCATACAGTATATGTTGGTGACGACAAATTTGTCCTTCATCTTTTACCTTCAGGAGTTTTACAATGCAAAGGAAAATGCATCATAGCAAATGGTGTGGTAGTTAATCCAGAAGCATTTTTCAATGAAATTGAAAAATTAGAAGCTCGTGGTTTAAAAACAGATCACGTTTTTATTTCTCGTCGTGCACATATTATCATGCCTTATCATATTCTTTTGGATGAATATCGTGAAGAATATGCTGGTAAAGATTCACAAATCGGAACAACAAAACGTGGAATTGGACCTTGTTACGAAGATAAAGTTGCAAGAGTTGGAATTCGTGCAATTGATCTATTAAATCCTGAAATTTTAGAAGCTAAAATCAAAGAAAATTTAGTGGTAAAAAATGCCTTATTCGAAAAGCTTTTTGAAAAAGAACCATTAAAATACGAAGAAATTTTAGCTAAATATATAGAATATGGTGAACGTTTAAAAGAACGAATCATCGATTCTGAATTAGAAATCAATCAAGGTATTGACGAAGGTAAAACTGTACTTTTTGAAGGTGCACAAGCCTTGATGTTAGATATTGATTTTGGTACATATCCTTATGTAACTTCTTCATCTCCTACAACTGGTGGAGTTTGTGTTGGTGCAGGCGTTCCTCCTACTAAATTGAAAAACTTAATTGGGGTTTCTAAAGCATATTGTACTCGTGTTGGAAATGGGCCATTTCCTACCGAATTAGATAATGAATTAGGTGAGCAAATTCGTCAAGTTGGTCATGAATTTGGTGCTTCTACAGGACGACCAAGAAGAACTGGTTGGTTAGATTTAGTTGCTCTTAAACATGCTTGTATGATCAATGGAATTACACATTTAGTAATTACTAAATTAGATGTTTTAACCGGTATTGATACAATAAAAGTTTGTACAGCTTACAAAACAGAAGACGATAAAATTATTGATTATTTTACTTCTTCTACAACAAAATTAGATCAATACGAAGCGCAATATGATGAATTACCTGGTTGGTCAGAAGATATTACAAAAGTAAATTCGTTTAACGATTTACCGATTCAGGCACAAGAATACATTCATTACATCGAAAAATATTTAGGAATCGAAGTTTATTTGGTTTCTGTTGGACCAGAAAGGTCACAAAATATTATTAGAACAACTTTGTTTTAATCAAAAAAAAGTCTGATTTTTAGTCAGACTTTTATTATTTCTATATGAACGAGATCTTAAAAAAAATAGCATTAGCAAAACTGAATTTTGAAGAAGCTACTCCAATTACTGGTGGAGATATTAATGATGCTTTTCGTTTAGAAAAAGATGGAAAATATTATTTCCTAAAATTGAATATTGCTGATAGTTTACCTAAATTATTCGAGAATGAAGCTAATAATTTGAAAAAGTTAGCTGAAGTCAAAAAAATCAAAATTCCGAAAGTTCTAGATTTTGGTGTTTCTGAAGATAATTTTCAGTTTTTGATTTTAGAATGGATAGAAAAAACTGAAGCAAGCGATTTATCTTGGAAAAATTTAGCTTTAGATTTAGCAAAAATTCATCGTCAAACCAATTCTAATTTTGGTTGGCAAGAAGATAATTATTTAGGCATATTATTACAACCAAATTCAGTTCGTTCAACTTGGCAAGAATTCTACTCAGAAAATAGATTATTACCATTAGCAAAATTATTAAGAGATCAAGAAATATTAAGTAATAAAGAAATCAGTCAATTAGAAAACATTTGTAAAAAATTAGAAACTATTTTCCCAGAAGAAGCTCCTACTCTTTTGCATGGTGATTTGTGGAATGGGAATATTTTACCTACAGAAAATAACCAAATTGCATTTATAGATCCTGCTTCTTATTATGGACATAGAGAAATGGATTTAGCAATGACCAAATTATTTTCTGGTTTCGATCAAACGTTTTACGACACTTATTTAGAAGATTTCCCTTTAGAAAAAAAATGGGAAGATCGTTTGCCAATCGCGCAATTATATCCATTAATGTTTCATGCTTTGGTTTTCAAAGGTTATTATATTAATGAGGTACAAAATATCTTAAAAAACTTTAAAAATTAAAATATCAATCCAATGAACAAATATCAAAATCCATTAGAAAGTAGATATGCCAGTGATGAAATGCTGTATAATTTTTCACCAGAAAAAAAGTTTACTACTTGGCGTAAATTATGGATTGCTTTAGCAGAAATCGAAAAAGATTTGGGTTTAGAAATTACAGACGAACAAATTGCTGAGCTAAAAGCCAATGAAACCAATATTGATTATGAAAAAGCAGCAGAATACGAAAAGAAATTTCGTCATGATGTAATGGCGCATGTTCATGCTTATGGTGACGTTGCTCCAAACGCAAAAGGAATCATTCATCTTGGTGCAACTTCTGCTTTTGTTGGTGATAATACAGATTTAATACAAATTCGTGATGGATTCGAATTGATAAAAAAGCAATTGGTAAACGTCATTAATGGATTAGCTAAATTTGCAAACGAATACAAAGATTTACCAACTTTAGGTTTTACACATTTTCAACCAGCACAATTATCTACTGTTGGTAAAAGAGCAACACTTTGGTTACAATCTGTTTTATTAGATTTAGAAGAATTAGAATTTAGAATAGATACTTTGCGTTTTAGAGGCGTAAAAGGAACAACTGGTACAGCAGCATCTTTTAAAGAATTATTTGATGGTGATTATCAAAAAGTCAAAACATTAGATAAAGAATTATCAAAAAGATTCGGATTCAATCATGTTTTTGCTGTTTCTGGACAAACGTATGATAGAAAAATAGATGCACAAGCTTTAGAAGTTTTAGCAAACATCGCACAATCAGCTCATAAATTTACTAACGATTTACGTTTATTACAGAATTTAAAAGAAATTGAAGAACCTTTTGAGAAAAATCAAATCGGTTCATCTGCTATGGCTTACAAGAGAAATCCAATGCGAAGCGAACGCATTTCTTCTTTAGCAAAATTTGTAATTTCTTTATCAACATCACCTCAAATGGTTGCTGCAACTCAATGGTTCGAGAGAACTTTGGATGATTCTGCAAATAAAAGATTAGCAATTCCGCAAGCATTTTTAGCGATAGACGCTGTTCTAATTATTTGGAATAACATTTTAGAAGGTTTGGTTGTATATCCAAAAATTATCGAGAAAAGAATTCAAGAAGAATTGCCTTTTATGGCGACAGAATACATCATTATGGAAGGTGTAAAAAATGGTGGAGATCGTCAAGAATTACACGAAATCATCAGAACACATTCTATGGAAGCTGCTAAACAAGTAAAGATAGAAGGAAAATCGAATGATTTAATCGAACGAATTATTGCAGATGAAAATGTAAAAATCGATAAAGATAAATTAGTAGAATTATTAGATCCTAAAAATTTCATCGGTTTTGCTCCAGAACAAACAACAGAATTTTTAACGAATGAAGTTGAACCAATTTTAGAAAAATACAACGATTTAATTGGTAATTTGAATACAGATTTAAAAGTCTAAATCAAACAATAATCATAAATTATAAGTCGCTTTTATGAGCGACTTTTTTTATTAATTGTCGGAAAACTTGACAAAGGCCTATCCGATATCGTATATTTGCAAAAAAATATGTCTATGAAAATGAAAACTTCCGATTTCGATTTCAAATTGCCAGAAGAATTATTGGCAGATCGTCCGTCGGAACAACGCGATGAAGCCAAGTTAATGGTTGTTCACCGCGATTCAGGTAAAATTGAACATCGTTTATTTAAAGATATTATCGAGTATTTTGACGAAGGTGATGTTATGATTCGTAACAACACCAAAGTTTTCCCAGCTCGATTGATGGGTAATAAAGAAAAAACAGGCGCTAAAATCGAAGTTTTTTTATTACGCGAATTAGATGCAGAAACTCGTTTGTGGGACGTTTTAGTAGATCCAGCTCGTAAAATCAGAATCGGGAATAAATTATTTTTTGATGATGACGATACGTTAGTAGCAGAAGTTGTGGATAATACAACATCTCGTGGTCGTACGTTACGTTTCTTATTTGACGGATCTTATGAAGAATTTCGTGCAAAATTAAAAGAGATTGGAGAAACTCCACTTCCTAAATATATCAAACGTGATGCAGATGAAGAAGATGCAGAACGTTACCAAACAATTTATGCAAAAGAAGAAGGTGCTGTTGCAGCTCCAACTGCTGGTTTACATTTTTCTAAACATTTATTAAAAAGATTAGAAATCAAAGGTGTAGATTTTGCAGAACTTACTTTGCATATCGGACTTGGAACATTTATGCCAGTTGAGGTGGAAGATTTATCTAAACATAAAATGGAATCTGAGCAAGTAATTATTACTCCAGAAGCAGCTGCATTAGTAAACAAAGCGATTGATGACAAAAAGAAAGTTTGTGCTATCGGGACAACTTCTATGCGTTCTATCGAAAGTTCTGTTTCTGCGGACGGACATTTAAATCCATTCAATGGTTGGACAAATAAATTCATTTATCCACCTTATGATTTTAGTGTTGCTAATTGTATGGTTACTAATTTCCACACACCAAAATCAACTTTATTAATGATGATTTCTGCATTTGCAGGACATGAATTAACAATGAAAGCTTACGACGAAGCTGTAAAAGAAGGATATAAATTCTACTCTTACGGTGATGCGATGCTGATTTTATAAAATAGTGAATACAATTAAAAAAGATATTCGAAAGCTGTCTCAGCAAGAATTGGAAGTCTATTTCCAATCGATTGGAGAAAAAACTTTTCGTGCCAAACAAGTTTACGAATGGTTATGGAAGAAGAATGCGCATCAATTTGATGACATGACTAATATTTCTAAACCTTTACGTGAATCATTGGGCGATAATTTCATGATTCAACCGGTGGAAGTAGACTTACTTCAAAAGTCAAATGACGGAACAATTAAAAACGCAGTAAAATTACACGATGGTAATATAGTAGAATCTGTATTGATTCCGACAGAAACCAGAACAACTGCCTGTATTTCTTCGCAAGTTGGTTGTAGTTTAGATTGTACTTTTTGTGCAACAGCTCGTCTAAAGAGAATGCGCAATCTTACAGCAGCAGAAATTGTAGATCAAGTGGTAATTATAGATGACGAAAGTAAACGTTATTTCAATAGACCTTTAAGTAATATTGTGTTTATGGGAATGGGAGAACCTTTGTTAAATTACAATGAAGTCATTTCAGCAATAAAGAAAATCACTTTACCAGAAGGACTAGGCATGTCTCCTAAAAGAATTACTCTTTCTACTTCTGGAATTCCTAAAATGATAGAGAAATTAGCTGATGAAGATCTTAAAGTAAAACTTGCTGTTTCTTTACATTCTGCTAGAGAAGAAGTCAGAAATGTTATCATGCCATTTTCAGAAAAATTCCCATTGACAGATCTTGCGAATAGCTTGCAATATTGGTATGAAAAAACCAAAAGTAAAATTACTTTTGAGTACATTGTTTGGGGTGGAATAAATGATCAAAAACAAGACATTGATGCTTTAGTAAGATTTTGTAAAAAAGTTCCATCAAAAGTAAATATTATCGAATACAATTCTATTGATGATGGTATTTATAAACAAGCGACAGACAAAGCTTTAGATGATTATATTTATGCTTTAGAAAAAAATAATATTGTGGTAAATGTTAGACGAAGCCGAGGAAAAGATATTGATGCAGCATGTGGTCAATTAGCCAACAAATCAACCGTATAAAACTATGAAAACTAAACTTATTCTACTAACCTCTTTATTACTAAACACTTCACTCCTATTTGCTCAAAAAGTTGATACCATACAACTTGATGAATCAAAAATAAGAACAATTCAATTACCAGAAGAATTAACAGAAATTTCTACATTAGAATTTGATGATCGATCTACTAAAGAATTACCACTTTTTTGGGCATTAAATGATAGTCAAAACAAAAATGAAATTTACCTTTTCAATGGTGATACTGGGAAAATTGTTCAGACCTTAGTTTTAGATGGTGTGATTAATTACGATTGGGAAGAAATTACGCAAGATGAGCAATACATTTATGTTGGTGAGTTTGGTAATAATTTAGGATCTCGTCAAGATTTAGCTGTTTATGCAATCGATAAAAAACAAATTGATCCATCAAAAGAAATTCAGCATGTAAATTTTAAAACGATTTCTTTTTACTATCCAGAACAAACTTCTTACGAAATTAAAAATAGAAAAAACGATCATGATTTAGAAGCATTTTTTGCTTATAACGGTAAATTGCATTTATTTTCTAAAGAATGGGCAAGTCGTAAAACGACACATTATACAATAGATCCTAATTTAACCAACAAACAAGCGGCAAAAAAAATAGAAACTTTTAACACTCAATTTTTGGTAACTGCTGCTTATCTAAGTAATTACAAAGAATCTAAAGGTTTGTATTTATTAGGTTATACACAAGAAGGAATTGCTTTTCTTAATTGGTTTAAATTAACAGATAATTCAGAAAAATTTTTCAATACAGATAAAATAAAAAATATACCTTTGGGATTCACTGCTGAGCTCTCTCAATTAGAAGGAATTTCTATTAATCCTTTACGAAATGAGGTTTGTATTAGTGGTGAAAAAATAGATTACAAAGGAATTTATGTAGAACAAAAACTACATTGTTTTCCTGCAACTTTGGTAAATAAATAATAAATTTTGAGTAAAACAAGCGATCTAATTAAAGCTCCTATAGTTGATGAAATGAAGATTTTCGAAGATAAATTCTTCGAATCTATGAAAAGTAATGTTTCTTTATTGGATCGTATCACCTACTACATTGTTCGTAGAAAAGGAAAGCAAATGCGTCCGATGTTTGTTTTTCTGATTGCAAAAATGTTAGGTAAAATTGATGAAAAAACTTATCGAGCGGCTTCTTTTATCGAGTTGATACATACAGCAACTTTGGTACATGATGATGTGGTAGATGATAGTCACATGCGTCGTGGTTTTTTCTCTTTAAACGCACTTTGGAAAAATAAAATAGCTGTTTTAGTTGGTGATTATTTTTTATCAAAAACCTTAATCATTTCTACGCGTAACAAAGATTTCGATTTGTTAGAAACAGTTTCTGTTGCAATACAAGAATTGTCTGAAGGAGAATTGTTGCAAATAGAAAAAGCTAGAAAATTAGATATAACAGAAGAAGTTTATTTCGAAATTATTCGGATGAAAACTGCTACTCTAATTGCTGCTTGTTGTAAAGCTGGAGCTTTGTCTGTAAATGCTTCAGAGGAAATTGCTGCGAAAATGCACAAATTTGGAGAATTGGTTGGAATTGCTTTTCAGATCAAAGATGATTTATTCGATTATACCAATTCAAATCTAATTGGAAAACCTGTCGGAATCGATATCAAAGAACAAAAAATGACTTTGCCTTTGATTTATACTTTGAATACGACAACTGCAGAAAAGAAAAAATGGTTAATAAATTCTGTCAAACGTCACAACACAAATAAAAAACGTGTGCGTGAAGTAATTGAATTTGTAAAGCAAAACGGAGGAATCGAATACACAAAAAAAATGATGCATCAATATTCTAATGAAGCTTTAAACATTTTAAAAGAATTTCCAGATAACGAGTGCAGACAATCATTAGAGTTAATGGTTCAATATGTGATGGATAGAGATCATTAGATCAATCTGTTGATACAAAATGAATCGGAATATTATATTTTGCTTTTACAATTTTCCCATTTTCTCTAGCTGGAATCCATAAAGCCATTTTATTGACAATTTTTTGTGAAAGATTATTTACAGCTTGTTTTATTTCATCATTCGCATTAATTATTACATCTTGTAAACTAGCTTTGCCATCTTCATCAATCGTTAAAATTAAATTGAACTTGATTGTTGTATAATCTGACATCTCCATCATTTGATAAATTTGATCTTGCATTTGATCCGATAACCAAGTTCGTAATTTTGTTAATCCTCCAGAATAAGTCGCATTATAGGTATTGATTTCTCTCATGTTTGGATAAAAAATATCGTTATCCTCATAAACCGATTGCAATCCATTTTTAGATACAAAATATCGATTAACCGCAAACAATTCTTCACCATACTCTTTTTTAGAAATAACTGAATAAATCATTTGGTCATCTGATTTAAAATTTGGTAACTTATCAATCAAATTTGGATAATACTTAAATGAATAAACCGAATCGTTTTTAGAAACTTCTAAACTAAAAAAGTTTTTATTTTTATCAAATTCATTACTTGATTGATATGGACAAATTTTTACTGTAAACTCATCATCTAAATTTAAAACTTGAGGATTTTTACATTGATTTTGACCAAATAAAAAAGCACTGAAACCAATAATTGTAAATGAGAGCAAATGTTTTATCATAATCAATTTGATTTTTTTAATTCAATAACTGTAATTTCTGGCCAAATCCCAATTCTACCTGGAAAAAAGTGATAACCAAATCCCCGATTTACATATATATAACGTCCTTTATTTTCATACAAACCAGCCCATTGTTTGTAAATGTATTTAGATGGCGACCATTTGATTCCTAAACTCGGAACTTCAATTCCCATCTGCATTCCGTGTGTATGACCAGATAAAGTTAAATGATAATTAAATGGATCATTCTTTATTTTGTATTCCCAATGTGATGGATCATGAGTCATCAAAATTTTAAAATCTTTCTGCTCTATACCTTTTGTTGCTTTTGGCAAATCTGCTTTTTGTATAAATTGATTTCCCCAATTTTCTACACCAATTAATTTTATTTCTTGATAATCTTTTTCTAACGTAATATGCTCATTCAGCATCAATTTAAAACCAATTTTACCATAAGATGCTTTAATTTTCTCAAGATTTTGACGTTTCGCTTTTTCTGATTTCCATTCAGAATATTCTCCATAATCATGATTTCCCATAATTGCAAAATTCCCGAAAGGCGCTTTGTTTATCTTATTCAAAACTTCTATCCAAGGATCTACTTCATCACCAAAATTATTTACTATATCACCAGTAAATAGTATTAAATCAGCCTTTTGATCATTAATCATTTTAACTGCATCTTCTATTTTTTCTCGATCACGAACCAAAATACTTCCTGTATGAACATCAGAAATTTGTAAAATTTTAAATCCATCAAAAGCACTTGGCAAGTCACCAAAGTAGAGTTTATTAAAATGTAATTTAAAATTAAATTTACCTAAAGTTATTCCATGTAAAACACCTAAAAATGGAATTGCAGCAAATGCTAAAGCGGCTTTAGAAATAAAGGTTTTTCTTTCTGGAAAGTAATTTTCGACAGAATTTCTACGGAAAATAAAATTGAATAAAGCGATAATTCCGTTCACAATGTCTTGAAAAAAAACAGGTATAAAAACAAATAATTTTGGTAAATACATCAAAATAAATGCTCCGACCATTAATTGAAATCCAAAAGTTTGACCCGAATTTGGTTTTAAAGTAAATGCCTGATATATTATGATTCCTAAAAATATTGCAGTCGTAATCAAATATATAATTCTTGGTAATCGACTGTTATTGAATGCGATATTAAATGCTCTATAAGTATAAATCTCTATGATTATCGCCAATATGATGAAGGGTATAAGTCTTTCTAACAATTTATTGTTTTTTTGGAATTCTAATTTATCAAAAGTAATTCCGAAAATTCAAATTCTACTTCATCTTAACATTATTTTATCAAACCAAAAAAATCTATTCTGTGTATCTTTGTTATTTAAAACTTATAAAATGGATAATCGCTTACCGGTAACGGTTTTATCAGGATTTTTAGGAAGTGGAAAAACTACTTTACTCAACCATATATTACATAATCAAGAAGGTCTGAAAATTGCTTTAATTGTTAACGATATGGGAGAAATAAATATCGATGCAAAAATGATTGCAAAGGATAATCCAGTCGTTCAAACCGAAGATAAATTGATTGAATTGTCTAACGGTTGTGTTTGTTGCGAACTTCAAGAAGATTTAATTCTTGCTATAGAAAAATTAGCTAAAGAAAAGAAATACGATTATTTGGTAATAGAATCTTCTGGTATATCAGATCCTGCTCCTATCGCTTTGTCGCTAGATTTTGTAAGTCCAGATGGTAAGATTAATTTACAAGAACTGGTCAGATTAGATACAATGGTTACAGTAATTGATGCTTACAATTTCTTTAAAAATTTTGGTACGGATGAATTGATTTTTGATCGTGGTTTGACTGATGATTCTGAAGATAAACGTCCGATTGTAGATTTACTTTTGAATCAAGTTGAATTTTCGAATGTAATTGTTTTGAATAAAATAGATTTAATTGATGAAAATGAATTAGTTAAAATAGAAAGTTTAATTAAAAAATTGAATCCATTAGCCAAGATAATCCCTTCAACTTTTGCTCGAATTGATATTAACAAAACTCTGAATACCAATTTATTCGATTTCGAAAAAGCACAAAACATGGATGCTTGGGTAAAAGCCATGGAAGAAGAGGAACATCACCACGAACACGACCATAATTGTGAAGGAGAACATTGTACACATCATAATCATTTAGAAGAAAAACTTGGTGTAAAAAGTTTTATTTACCGATCTCAAATTCCGTTCAATGCAGAACGATTTCTAAATTATTTAAATAATTCATATCCGCAAACAATTTACAGAACAAAAGGATTGTTGTGGTTAGCAAATAGACCAAATGATGCAATTTATTTGAGTCAGGCTGGTGGTAGTATCCGTATAGATCCTGCTGGTGCTTGGTGGTGTGCAATACCAGAAGAGGAAAGAATAAAATTTGTCGATTTTCAGTATAATCAAGAAGAAATAGAATCAAAATGGACTAAAGAATGGGGAGATCGAGTAATTGAATTGGTTTTTATTGGATTTGATTTGGATCAAAATCAAATCATAGAAGATTTAAAAAAATGTCAATTATCAACAGAAGAAATAGAACTTTGGCAAAGTAAATGGAACTGATTCTTAATTCAATAAAAATAGAAACTCCACTAGGAGAAATGATCGCTATTGCACATAATCATGCACTTTTGTTATTAGAATTTTCAGATAAAAAAGCGTTGGATAAAGAAATTTCTATTCTCGAAACTAAATTTTCTAAAATAGTAAATTCAAAATCCAATCAAATTTTAGAACAACTAAAAGTTGAATTGTTAGAATATTTTGCAAAAAAACGAGAAGAATTTACAATTCCGATAGAAATGTTCGGTACAGATTTTCAGAAAAGCGTTTGGAATTATTTATTAACGATTCCTTACGGAAAACAAAAAACCTACAAAGAACAAGCTTTAGAAATGGAAAATCTGTTAGGAATACGTGCAATTGCTACTTGTAATGGTAAAAATATTTTATCGATTATTGTTCCATGTCATCGAGTTTTGGGCAGCGATGGAAGTTTAACTGGTTATGCAGGCGGAATTAAACGAAAAGAATTTTTATTGAATTTAGAATCAAAAAATCAACAACTAACAATTTTTTAAATGAATTGGATTATACTAATTATCGCAGGATTGTGCGAAGTCGGTTTCACTTTTAGCTTAGGAAAAGCACAAGAATCTACAACAAAAAATGCAGAATATCTTTGGTATGGATTATTTGTCTTTTTTCTGATTTGTAGCATGACTTTATTGATGAAAGCAATTGATACTTTACCTTTAGGTACAGCTTATGCTGTCTGGACAGGAATTGGAGCAGTTGGAACAGTAATCATGGGAATATTATTTTTTAAAGAACCTGTCAGCTTTTGGAGGATATTTTTCATTATGACATTAATTGGTTCAATTGTAGGATTAAAGTACGTTTCGAGTCATTAACAAATATTTAACTGATTTTTATCATGTTTTTATTTGCGGTATAAAATTCTTTGAACTATCTTTGATATAAGAAATTATAAAAACACAATTATTTAATTTGTGATTTATAATTTTAACGAGTCGTTCAATTTATATATTTTGTATGTTGAATTAAAAAGTATTAAATGCTTGATAGTGATTAGAATCTTAATTGATTTTGTAGTCTTAAGCAAATAAAATTTAGTTACTTTATAAATTGATTCGCATACATTTAGTTGAAATGAATTGTAAGAAATTAGTTTTTACAATCATTTCGAGAGAATCCTAAAGAAATTTGGGATTCTTTTTTCAGATTAAAATTAAAATAATTAATGTTTAATTGATTATTTTATCTAGATAAATTCTTTATCGGAAGAGCGTTTAATTATTTAAACGCTCTTTTTTTATAAATCAAATCTTAAACAGCTACGTTATAATCACGTAAAGCATCATTAAGAGAAGTTTTTAAATCGGTTGATGGTTTTCTTTGACCAATAATCAAAGCACAAGGTACTTGGAATTCACCTGCTGCAAATTGTTTTGTATAAGAACCTGGAATCACAACAGAACGTTCTGGAACATAACCTTTAATTTCTATTGGTTCTTCACCTGTAACATCAATAATTTTTGTAGAAGCAGTTAAAACAACATTAGCACCTAAAACAGCTTCTTTACCTACTCTAACACCTTCTACCACAATGCAACGAGAACCTATAAATGCGTTATCTTCTATAATAACTGGAGCAGCTTGCAAAGGTTCTAAAACACCACCAATTCCTACTCCACCAGATAAATGCACATTTTTACCAATTTGTGCACAAGAACCTACTGTTGCCCATGTGTCAACCATTGTACCTTCATCAACATAAGCACCAATATTTACATAAGATGGCATCAAAATTACACCAGAAGAAATATAAGCACCATGACGAGCAACTGCATTAGGAACCACACGAATACCTTTTGCTGCAAAATCTTTTTTCAACGGAATTTTATCATGATACTCGAAAATACCAGCTTCTAAAGTTTCCATTTTTTGGATAGGAAAATACATCACTACTGCTTTTTTCACCCATTCGTTTACTTGCCAACCATCTGTAATTGGTTCCGCAACACGTAATTCTCCAGAATCTAATAAATCTACTACTTTTCTTATTGCAATTTGCGTTTCTTCTTGTTGCAATAATTCTCGATTATCCCAAGCTTTTTCTATTAATAATCTTAAGTCTTCCATCTTAATTTTTTATATTTTTTTACAAATATAGAAGGATTCTTAGGTAAAACACTTTTTGAATAATAACTTTGTTCGATACAATTATAAATTATGAGCAGAATTTTGGCTTTAGATTATGGCACAAAAAGAACGGGTGTTGCTGTAACAGATGAAATGCAGATAATCGCATCGCCTATTGATACATTTGAAACCAGTCAATTATTTACCTTTTTAGAAAAGTATCTCTCACAAGAAAATGTGTCTGATTTGGTAATTGGTTTGCCAGTAAAATTATCAGGGGAAATGAACGAAGTTGAAAATCATATTTTAAAATTCATCGAAAAGTTTTCTCAATTGTATCCAACCATAAAAATTCACCGCGAAAATGAAATGTTTACAAGTAAAATGGCGTCACAAGCATTAATTTCTGGTGGCATGAAGAAGAAAAAAAGAGAAGAAAAAGGATCTTTAGACAAAATTAGTGCAACAATTATATTGCAATCATTTTTATCAAAAAAATAAGAGTGTATCTTTGCAAAAAAAATTCATTATAGCATTATGGTTTTACCAATCATCGCTTATGGCGATCCAGTTTTGAGAAAGGTTTCCGCAGATATCGACAAAGATTATCCTTACCTAGAAGAATTAATACAAAATATGTACGATACAATGTATGATTCTAACGGTGTTGGTTTAGCTGCACCTCAAATAGGAAAAGACATTAGACTTTTTGTGGTTGATTGTAGTCCTTTTGCAGAAGATGAAGATGATAAGGAATATAAAAAAGTATTAGAAAAATTTAAAAAAGTTTTTATTAATCCAAAAAAAATCGAAACCTTTGGCGAAGAATGGAAATTCTCAGAAGGTTGTCTAAGTATTCCTAATATTCACGAAGAAGTTTCTAGACCAGAATCAATTACTTTAGAATATTACGACGAAAATTGGGTGAAACATACCGAAACTTTTTCAGATTTACCATCAAGAGTGATTCAACATGAATATGATCATTTGGAAGGAAAACTATTTATTGATTATATTTCGAGTTTCAAAAAAAAATTAATTAGTAACAAATTAAAAAATATTTCGAAGGGCAACATTTCTGTACATTACAAAATGAAATTTCCTTCATAGAGCTTTAAACATAAAATATTATGGATTTATCAAGAGTTATTGCTATTTCTGGAAAACCAGGTTTATTCAAATTAATCTCTCAAACACGTAGCGGATTCGTTGTAGAAGATTTAGAAAAAGGAAAAAAAATGAACATTGCTGCAAACTATAATGTAAGTTTATTAGACAATGTTGCAATTTATGGTGTGTCACAAGAACATCCGTTAGCAGAAGTATTTTTCCGTATTTATAAAAAAGAAAATGGAGGTGCAGCAATCGACCATAAAGAATCTGGAGCAAATCTTAGAACTTATATGGAAGAAGTTTTACCAGAATATGATGCAGATCGTGTCTATGATTCTGACCTTAAAAAATTATTTCAATGGTATAATTTATTACAAAGCAAAGGATTATTAAATATAGATGTTGAAGCTGTAGAAAAAGCAATTGCTGATCATAAAGCACAAGTAGAACAAGCACAAACTGCAGAAGAAACTCCAGTAGTTGAAGAAGCTGTTGTTGTAGAAGAAAAAGCAGAAAAAAAGCCAAAAGCTACAAAAACTAAAAAAGCTGAAACAACAGAAGAAGTTGCTGAAGAAAAACCTAAAAAGAAACCAGCAGCTAAAAAAACGACAAAAAAAGATAAAGAATAAAGATGAATAAAACTCGTGAAAAACAATTAGAAGCATTTAATAAATTGTTAGATGTGATGGATGAGTTACGCGAGAAATGTCCTTGGGATAGAAAACAAACAAACGAAAGTCTCAGAACGCTTACTTTAGAAGAAGTTTATGAGCTTTCGGATGCAATTCTTTCACAAGATCATCAAGAAATAAAAAAAGAACTAGGTGATGTGATGCTTCACCTAGTTTTTTATTCTAAAATAGCCTCAGAACAAAATCAGTTTGATATTGCTGATGTTCTAAATTCACTTACAGAAAAACTTATTTTTCGTCATCCACACATCTACGGTGAAACCAAAGTCGAATCTGAAAAAGACGTTTTAGAAAACTGGGAAAAATTAAAGCTAAAAGAAGGAAATCAATCTGTACTTTCTGGCGTTCCCACTTCTCTCCCATCTATTGTAAAAGCATATAGAATACAAGATAAAGTAAAAGGAGTTGGCTTCGAATTTGAGAATGCACAACAAGTTTGGGATAAAATAAAAGAAGAAATTATCGAATTCGAAACAGAAAATAATCCGATAGAAAAAGAAAAGGAATTAGGTGATGTTTTATTTTCTATTATTAATTATGCACGATTCGTTGGAATAAATCCTGATGATGCATTAGCTAAAACGAATCAAAAATTTATCGATAGATTTCAAAAATTAGAAAAATTAGCTTCTGAAAAAGGATTAGAAATGGGTAAAATAGACCTAAAAACCTTAGATAATCTTTGGAATGAAGCAAAAAAAATGTAGTGTCCGAAAAACACTATCAAAATTATAGAGTTACCGATTACACCGTATTTATGCTCTAAATACTACTTTATAAATAACTCCTATATACACTAAAAGAAAATACCATCACTTTTATTAGAAATTAAGCAATTTGCTAACCTATATTTGTAAAGGTTATAGCGAGCTAATAAGCTTGTAATAATAGAAGAAAGTTTGTTTAATGTAAAGTAAACAGTTTTCTCATTTTTTTGTGGTTTTGATGAAAAGGTGACTGATTTGTCGCCTTTTTACTTTTTAATACTTTACGATTTCTCCACAATAAATTCGATTATTTTGTAAATTTGTCTCATGCAATTCGAAATAAAATCTGCGTTTGAACCGACAGGTGATCAACCACAAGCAATCAAATCTCTTGTAGAAGGAATAGACAATGGTGATAAATACCAAACACTTTTAGGTGTTACAGGTTCTGGGAAAACATTTACAGTTGCCAATGTAGTTAAAGAAATTCAACGACCAACAATTGTTTTGGCGCACAATAAAACGTTGGCTGCACAATTGTACATGGAGTTTAAGGAATTTTTCCCAAATAATGCTGTTGAGTATTTTGTTTCTTATTACGATTATTATCAACCAGAGGCTTATATACCTTCATCCGGAACTTACATTGAGAAAGATTTATCAATAAACGAAGAAATTGAGAAATTAAGGTTAAGTGCAACATCTTCTTTACTTTCTGGTCGACGAGATATTTTAGTCGTTGCATCTGTTTCTTGTTTGTATGGTATTGGAAATCCAACCGAATTTCATAAAAATGTAATTTTATTAGAACAAGGACAAATTTTATCAAGAACGCATTTATTACATCAATTAGTTCAATCACTTTATGCGAGAACCGAAGCCGCTTTTCTTAGAGGAAATTTCAGAATAAAAGGAGATACTGTAGATATTTTTCCTGCTTATGCAGATGACGGAATTAGAATTAGTTTCTTTGGTGACGAAATCGAAGAAATAACCATTTTTGATATAGAAACTGGCAAAACTCTTTCAAGTTTAGATAAAATTAATATTTATCCTGCAAATCTATTTGTAACATCTAAAGATACTCTAAACGGTGCAATTCATAACATTCAAACAGATTTAGGCAAACAAGTTTCTTACTTTACAGAAATTGGTAAAAATCTAGAAGCTAAACGTTTACAAGAGAGAACTGAATTTGATCTTGAAATGATTAAAGAACTAGGTTATTGTTCTGGTATTGAAAATTATTCTCGTTATTTAGATGGTCGAGAACCTGGTACTCGCCCATTCTGTTTATTAGATTATTTCCCTAATGATTATTTAATGGTAATCGATGAATCTCATGTAACAGTTTCTCAAGTACATGCAATGTATGGTGGTGATCGATCTAGAAAAGAAAATCTAGTTGAGTTTGGATTTAGATTGCCTGCAGCAATGGATAATCGCCCATTGAAATTCGAGGAATTTGAAGCTTTACAAAATCAAGTTATTTATGTTTCTGCAACTCCAGCAAAATACGAATTAGAAAAGTCTGAAGGGATTGTTGTGGAACAAGTTATTCGTCCAACAGGATTATTAGATCCGATTATTGAGGTTAGACCAACTCAAAATCAAATGGATAATTTGATGGAAGAAATTCAAAAACGTGTTGAATTAGATGAGCGTGTCTTGGTGACAACTTTAACCAAAAGAATGGCAGAAGAATTGACTAAATTTTTATTAAAATACGGAATTAGAACAAATTATATTCATTCTGATGTTGATACATTAGAACGTGTAAAAATTATGGCTGATTTACGTGCTGGTTTATTCGATGTTTTAGTTGGTGTAAATTTATTGAGAGAAGGATTAGATTTACCAGAAGTTTCACTTGTTGCAATTTTAGATGCTGATAAAGAAGGGTTTTTGAGAAGTAATCGATCATTAACTCAAACAGTTGGTCGTGCTGCTAGAAATATCAATGGTTTGGCAATTATGTATGCTGATAAAATAACAGACAGTATGCAACAAACGATTAACGAAACCAATAGACGCAGAGAGATTCAACATAAATACAATGTTGATCATGGTAAAACGCCACAAGCTTTAAACAAAAAAATCATCTCAATTAATCAACAAGCAGAGAATTTTGAGCTTAATCCTTATCAACAAAAAAGCTTAAATAACCTTGCTGCTGAACAACAAACCGAGTATTCTGTAGAAGATAAACAAAAATTAATTGATCAATTAACAAAAGAAATGGAAGCTGCTGCGAAGAATTTAGATTTTATTAAAGCTGCTGAAATTAGAGACCGAATTAATGTTTTAAAATCATAATTTTGGTACGAAATTTGTTAATTATGTGAGACTTATGAAAAATTATCTTCCATATCTTATTTTAACTTTAATATTTTTTGGATGTTCTGCAGTAAACGAAGTGTCTTTTGATAATTTACTTGGTTCTAAAAATACGTCTAAAAGCTTGAATAAATCGACGAATGTAAAAAAATTAAGCAAAAATGTAATCGATAGTCCAAAAGGTTTTGTGAAGGTTTATGACGATAATGATTTCGGAATTTTTCTTAGAAATCTACCATTTAAAACTTTCGAAAACGAGGTTAAAAATTACGATGGAAGTGTCAAACAAAATACCAATTCGGTTTCTGCTGTTATCAATTTACCAATAACAGATAAAAACAAACAAACATATTCTAATGGCGTTTTCCGATTAAGAAACGAATATCTATATGATACTAAAAAGTTTAATCTAATAAAATTTGATAAAGAAGAAAAACCATTAGCATCTTTTAATTCTTTTTCTAGAAGTAAATCTTACAGTGATTTTCTAGCTTATTTAGATGAAGTTTACGACAAATTATCACCAAGTTCTTTAGCAAACTACACACATAAAATTCCACTTACAGATATTAAAATTGGTGACATTTTTTATCAAAACAGTTCCAATAAAAGTCATGCAGTTATGATAATTGATTTGGCTGAAAATCTAAAAGGTAAAAAAATTATGCTTTTGGCTCAAACCTTTTATCCATCACAAGAATTACATGTCATCAGTAATCCAGAAAATACTGACATTTCTCCTTGGTACGAGGTAAAAGAAGGAACTTTATTAACTCCAGATTGGCGATTTTTCACCAGTGATTTAGTACGTTTTAATTAAATACTTACCGATAAATAGGCTTTTGTCAATAAATTTCTTAAATTTGTTTCTCGAATAAACCCAAGAGATTTTATCATGCAAAAAGTATATTTGGATAATGCAGCTACTACTCCATTAGATAAAGCTGTAATTGATGAGATGGTAAATGCAATGCAAAATGTTTATGGAAATCCATCTTCTACACATATTTTCGGACGAGAAGCAAAAGCTCTAATCGAACTTTCTCGAAAGAAAATTGCGAGCTTTTTGAATGTTCAAGCCTCAGAAATTTATTTCACTTCTTCTGGTACAGAATCCAACAATACCATTATCAGATCTTGTGTTTGTGATTTGGGTATTGAGAGAATTATTACTTCTACTCTAGAGCATAAATGCGTGCAAGAAACGGTGAAAGATGTAGAACATAAAAATAAAGTAGAGGTTATTCGTCTTGATGTTTTAGAAAATGGTGATTTAGATTTTGATCAATTCGAAGAATTAATCAAAGATCAATCGAAAAGAACTTTAGTTTCTTTAATGCATGCAAATAACGAAATTGGGAATCTACAAGACATTAAGAAAATCAGTAAACTTTGTAAAGAAAATAATGCACTTTTTCATACTGATACAGTACAAACGATTGGACATTATGATTTAGATTTTGACGAACTTGGTGTTGATTTTGCATCCTGTTCTGCTCATAAAATTCATGGACCAAAAGGTGCAGGATTTTTATTCGCTCGTAAATCTTCTCATATCAAAGCAATGATTACTGGTGGTGGTCAAGAAAGAAATATGCGTTCGGGAACCGAAAATGTTTACGGAATCATCGGTTTAGCAAAAGCACTTGAATTATGTATTGATAACATGAATGATTATCAAACAAAAATCAAAGAATTGAAATCTTACACAATAGAACAATTAAGAAATAACATCCCGAATATTGAGTTTAATGGACGAAGTGCAGAAATGGACAATAGTCTTTACACAGTTCTTAATCTAAAATTACCTTTCCATGATTCTTTAATCGGATTTGAATTAGAATTGGCCGGAATTGCAGTTTCTCAAGGTAGTGCTTGTAGCTCTGGAGCCGCAAAAGTTTCTAATGTGATGGCTTCTTTATACAACGAATCAGAAATTAGTTGCTTCACACCATTAAGAGTTTCTTTTAGTCATTTTAATACTAAAGAAGAAATTGATGTTTTTGTAAATAAAATCAAGCAAATAGCAGAGAAACATCAAAAAGTTACTGCATAAAAAATTTTATTAAATAATATAAAACAAAAGGTTAGTCGATTATAATTGATTAACCTTTTTTAATTTTTTCTTAATATTTTTAACAAAAAGCTAACTTAAGGTTCAAGCTTAGATGACGTTCAGTTTACATGCCAAAATTATGTTTGCAATACAATATAAACGCAATCAATTAATTTAATGGTACGAGAATTTATTACCCTTGCTGCACTATCAGCAACAGGAATCTGTGTGTATGGACAAGGGACTCAGGCTTCTATTTCTGGGAAAATTAGTAACGAAAACGGACAAGCTATACATGCTGTAACCGTTGAAGTAAAAAACGAATCTACTGGTTTTACAACCACAACATCAACAAATGAAAAAGGTGAATTCATTTTTAAACAATTACCGTTAGGTGGTCCCTATACGATTATTGCTTATTCTGATGAATTAGGTGAACAGGTTAAAAATGATTATCAATTGAATCTTGGTGATGATGTAAAAATCGATTTTAATTTTAATTCAATTTCTTCTGATGTAATAGAAATGGATGAGGTAAATATAACCTCTAATTCTTTGAAGAAAACAATCAAAAACATTGGTTCTTCCACTTCTGTGACTGCAAAAGATATCGAACGTTTACCTGTAAATGGTAGAAATTTCACATCGCTTATCGACTTATCTCCTTTAAGTTCTGGTAGTAATTTATCAGGACAATTAGCTTCTTCAACCAATTTTACAATTGATGGTATGACAGCTAAAAATCCAACTTCTGGCGGAACAACAAATCGTAACGGTGGACCTTATGCAATTTCTATGGAATCTGTTCGTGAGTTTGCTGTTGTGACAAATGCTTATGATGTAACTTACGGTCGTAGTGGTGGCGGAACGATCAATACTGTAACAAAATCTGGTACGAATACTCTTTCTGGAAGTGCATTTATGTTTGGTAGAACAGATTGGTTATCAAGCCCTTATGATATCAATGCAAATAAAAGAGATTCTGATTTCTCTACCTATCAATACGGTTTTACTTTAGGTGGACCGATTATTAAAGATAAATTGCATTATTTCTTTGCTTGGGATCATCAAGATCATTCTTCTCCTTTGCTTATTGCAGATATTCATAATGAGCAAGATGAAACTCGATATAATTTAAGTCAAAACTCTTTGGATCGTTTTGTGGACATTGCTCGTTCTAAATATGGTGTTTCTTCTGCGCCACAATTTGGTCAATTCGATCGTAAACGTGGAACTGATGCATTGTTCTTACGTTTAGATTGGCAAATCAATGATCGAAATTTATTAACGATTAGAAACAATTATGTAAATGATCGAAATGATTTAGGTTTAGGGGACAATACTTCTATTAATATGTACGAAGTTTTTGGTGATGTAAAATCGGTTGACAACAGTTTTATGGCTAGTTTACGTACAAAAGTTAATTCGAAAGTAACCAATGAATTAAAAGTTCAACATCTTTATACAGCAGAACAATCGATTCCAAACAGTCAATTGCCTTTACAAAACATTCCACGTGCAATTGTAGAACGTGTACAATCTTCTGTTGGTGGTCGAGATGTTTTTACAAATATCCAGATTGGTGGTCAACGATATTCTCCAGAAAATTTCTATAATCACGTTTTTCAGATTACAGATAATTTGTATTGGAATACAGAAAAAGTAAATTATACTTTTGGTGTTGATATGATGTACACGAACATGAATTCGCTTTATGGTAGCGAGATCAATGGGCGATTCTATTTCACTGGTCTTGATAATTTTGATAATTTAACGCCTTATCGATATGCACGAGAAGTTTACTTAAATGATGATAATCGTGTGAAACAAAATATATTAGCAACAGGAGTTTACGGACAATTACAAACCAATCTTGCGCCAGGTTTAGAATTAATTGCTGGTTTACGTTTAGATTATACACATTATTTTGATAAAGGAAACTTTAATCAGTTGGTTTTTGATGAATTAGGTTTACGAACAGATAATGTTTTGAAGACTTTTCAAGTACAACCTCGTTTTCAATTCACTTGGGATGTTAACGAAAACAAACAAGATATCATTCGTTTAGGAGCAGGAATTTTCGGATCGGATATTAATAATTATGCAATGATTAATAACATGGTTTTTGATGGAACAAAAGTCGCATCAATAGACGTTCAAGGTGATTTGGTTCCTCGTCCAGATTTTATTGGTTACAGAGAAAATCCATCTTCTGCTCCAGGTGTAGAGATGTTCAACAATCCTAACATCCCAAAAATTTCTACCATCAACATGAATTCTGCTGACGCTAAAGTTCCTGTAGTTTATAAAGCTAATGCTTCTTATACACATTTCTTCACTAGTCGATTCAAAGTTGGTGCTCATGCTTATTTATCTTTAGGAAGAAACAATTATATGTATGTAGATAGAAATATGGTAGATGATCCATTTTTCCGAATTGCAGCCGAGGATAATCGTGGAGTTTATGTTCCTGCAAATTCAATCAATACTTCTAATGGTGCAACAGATTGGATGTTAGGTAGAAAATCCGATAAAATTGGTCGAGTTTTAGAAATGGTAAGTGATGGTAAAGTAAATCAGTATGCATTTGTAATCGATGGTACTTATAATTATTACAAAGAAGGTCAAATTTCTGTTTCTTATACTTGGAATGATACCAAAGACAATACGTCATATAATGGAAATGTAGCAAACTCAGCAACTTTATCTTTAATGGTAAATGATGATCCAAGAAATTTGAGTAAAATGACTTATTCTGATAATCATTTCCGTCATAAAATGGTTATTTACGGTACAACTCCAACTTTTTGGGGAATCAATGCTGGTGTACGTTTTTCTGCAATTGGTGGAACGAGATATTCTTTGGGAGTTGGCGGAAATATGAATGGTGATTTTGTGAACTCAAATGATTTGGCTTACATTTATGACATCAACAATTCAAACACCCCAGAATATATCAGAGATGGAATTCAAGCAATTTTAGATAATCCGAATGTAGAAAAAGGAACGAAAGATTATATTCGTAAAAGTTTTGGTAAAATTGCAGAAAGAAACGGTGGTGTAAATGGATTTTATGGATATGTTGATTTGCGTTTGTCTAAAAAAATCAAGATTGTAAACAAACATAGTTTCGAGGTTTCGGTTGATGTTTTCAATGTGGCTAATTTGCTAAATAAAGAATGGGGACGCGCTAAAAATCTGGGTAAACAAAACATTTATTCAATCAAAAGTTTCGACGCAGACAAACAAGAATTTGTTTATAATGTAAATACAAATACAGGTACAACAAGCTATTCTGGTAATCCTTATCAAATACAAATAGGATTAAGATATGCATTTTAAAAAATAAAAAAATGAATAATATTGTAAAAAAAGCTTTATTTGTAGGATTATTTTTACCTACAATTATGATGAATGCTCAAACAAAAGTTATCGCTCATCGCGGTCATTGGGACACACCAAACAATGCTCAAAATTCGATTCAAGCATTGCAAATGTCTAATAAAATAAAGGCTTATGGTAGTGAGTTTGACGTTTCTATCACAAAAGATGGTGTTTTGGTAGTTAATCACGATGCAGATATACAAGGTGTTGATATAGAATCGAACGATTTTGCTAAAATCAAAAATCTAAAAATAAAAAATGGTGAAATTTTACCAACAGTAGAACATTATTTAATTGAAGGTAAAAAATATCCTAATCTTAAAATGATTTTCGAAATCAAGCCTCATAAAACCAAAGAAAATGAAGATCGTGCAGTTTTGGCTTCATTAGAATTGGTTAAAAAATTAGGTGTGGAAAATCAGGTAGAATACATTTCTTTCAGTCAGAATATTTGTGAGCAATTAAAGAAAAACAACCCAAAAAGTCATGTTTCTTATCTTAAAGGTGATTTAACACCTTCTGAAGCAAAAGCCTTAAATTTTGATGGAATAGATTATCATTTTTCGTTATTCGAGAAAAATCCAACTTGGGTAAGTGACGCGCAAAAACTTGGTTTAATTGTCAATTCTTGGACAGTAAATCAAGAAAAAGACATGCAAAATTTGTTGGATCAAAAAATAGATTATATCACAACAGACAAACCAGAAGTTTTACAAAAACTGATAAAATAATTTTTGATTTTAATAATCATTAAAAGCGAAGTTTTTTACTTCGCTTTTTTCTTTTACTAGAAAAAAGACAGATTTATTTTCTGTGAATCAACTTCCAATTCAATTTATCAAAAATTTATTTTCTAAATATTTACATTTTCAAAGAAATATATTCTAAAAACACGTCTTAAAAAAAATATTCATCCATCAAATCATCAAGAATTAATTAAGATATTTTTTTAGCATCAAAATCACATCCATTTTTTATTTTCTATATTTTTTTATCTTACAAAGATTGGATAATTTTGTAGCAACCTTATAGCGAAAAGATGGAGGGATTAGGCCCTATGAAATCTTGGCAACCCAATTTAGTTGGGTGCTACATCCTACTCTAATTAAAAAGAGAAAGATAAGGATATACTTTATGTAAAAGTTCATTCGCTATATGGTTTAATTGATTACAGAAATGACATTAAACGAAATATTAAAAAAGCGAATCGTGATTTTAGATGGTGCAATGGGAACAATGATCCAAAAGCACAATCTACAAGAAGAAGATTATAGAGGAGAAAGATTCAAAGATTTTCATACTTCTTTAAAAGGAAATAACGATTTATTGGTTTTAACTCAACCAAAAATCATCAAAGACATTCATCGTGAATATTTAGCTGCAGGAGCCGATTTAATCGAAACCAACACTTTCAATGCGAACATCATTTCTATGATCGATTATGACATGGTTGATTTGGTTGATGAACTAAATTATGAAGCAATTCGTTTAGCAAAAGAAGCATGCGAAGAATATTCTACACCAGAAAAACCTCGTTTTGTGGTCGGTTCTTTAGGTCCAACAAATAAAACGGCTTCTATTTCACCACAAGTAAATGATCCGAGTTTTAGAGATATTGATTTTGATACATTGGCAAATGTTTATTATCGTCAAGCGAAAACAATGTTAGAAGCTGGGGCTGATGTTTTACTTGTAGAAACAATATTTGATACATTAAATGCAAAAGCAGCATTTTACGGAATACAAGATGCAATAGAAGAAACTGGAATTGAGGTTCCATTAATGGCTTCAGGAACAATCACTGATAAATCTGGTAGAACTTTATCTGGTCAAACAACAGAAGCTTTTTTAATTTCATTAGAACATATTGATTTAATTTCTGTAGGATTAAACTGCGCATTAGGTGCAACAGATCTTATTCCGTATTTAGAAGTTTTAGCAGAAAAAGCTCCATTTTATGTAAGTGCTTATCCCAATGCTGGTTTACCAAATGCATTTGGTGGTTATGATGAAACTGCAGAAATGATGTTAGCTAATATTCGCCCATTTTTAGAAAAAAAATTAGTAAATATTATCGGAGGTTGTTGCGGAACCACACCAGATCATATCAAATTAATGGCTGATTTAGCAAAAGAATTCGAACCTAGAAAAATTAAGGAACAATGGCAGGCGTAAAAATTCAACTTTCTGGATTAGAACCATTAATTGTTCGAGAAAATTCTAATTTCGTCAATGTAGGAGAGCGTACAAACGTTACTGGTTCTAAAAAATTCTTACGATTAATTAAAGAAGAAAAATTCGAAGAAGCTTTACAAGTTGCTAGAGATCAAGTAGATGGTGGTGCACAAATAATTGACATCAACATGGACGAAGGTATGATTGATGGCGTTGCCTCTATGGTAAAATATTTACGTTTAGTTGCTTCTGAACCAGATATTTCTAGAGTTCCAATCATGATTGATTCTTCTAAATGGGAAATTATCGAGGCTGGATTAAAAAACGTTCAAGGAAAAGCAATTGTCAATTCAATTTCTCTAAAAGAAGGTGAAGAACTATTTATAGAACATGCAAAAAAAATCAAACGTTATGGTGCAGCTGCGATTATTATGGCGTTTGATGAGAATGGTCAAGCAGACAATTACGATCGTCGAATAGAAATTGTTCAACGTTCGTATGACATTTTGGTTAATCAGGTCAAATTCAATCCAAGAGATATCATTTTTGATATCAATATTTTTCCGGTCGCAACTGGTATGGAGGAACATCGTCGCAATGCAATAGATTTTTTCGAAGCAACGAAATGGATCAAAGAAAACCTTCCACATGCTTTAGTTTCTGGTGGAGTTTCGAATGTTTCATTTTCTTTTCGTGGTAACAATGCAGTTAGAGAAGCTATGCATACAGCTTTTTTATATCATGCCATAAAACACGGGATGGATATGGGAATTGTAAATCCAGAAATGATTGAGATTTATGATGATATTCCTAAAGATTTATTAGAACATGTAGAAGATGTTTTACTCGATAGACGCGATGATGCAACCGAACGTTTAATTGAGTTTGCAGAAGGTCTAAAAGGAGTTACCAAAGAAAAAAAGAAAGATGATGCATGGCGCGAATTAGCTTTAGAAAAACGTATAGAAATTGCTTTGGTTAAAGGTATTACTGAGTTTATTGATGAAGATACTGCCGAAGCTCTAGATCAAATTGGTTCTCCTTTACGTGTTATTGAAGGTCCTTTGATGGACGGTATGAATGTGGTTGGAGATTTATTTGGGAGTGGAAAAATGTTTCTTCCTCAAGTTGTGAAATCTGCTCGTGTGATGAAAAAAGCAGTTGCTTACCTTACACCCTATTTAGAAGAAGAAAAATTAAGAAATAAAACAGATAAAGAACCGTCAAAAATATTAATGGCAACTGTAAAAGGTGATGTACATGATATTGGTAAAAACATTGTTTCGGTTGTCTTGAGTTGTAATGGGTTTGAAATCATAGATTTAGGTGTTATGGTTTCTTCTGAAACAATTTTAGAAGAAGCACAAAAAAATAAAGTTGATGTAATTGGACTTTCTGGTTTAATTACGCCTTCATTAGACGAAATGGTTCATGTTGCCAAAGAAATGAAAAGATTGAACCTGAACATTCCTTTGATGATTGGTGGTGCAACCACTTCTAAAGCGCATACAGCTGTAAAAATTGCACCAGAATATGACAAAGCCATACATGTTTTAGATGCTTCTAGATCTGTAACAGTTTGTCAGAAACTAATTGGTTCACAACAGGAAACATTAATTTCCGAAACCAAAGTTGATTATGATAAAATAAGAGAAGGTTTTCTAAATCGTGCAGTTGCGAAAGAATATTTATCTATAAATGATGCTAGAAAAAATAAACTTAAGCTTGATTTCGAAAATTTTAAACCTTTTAAACCTAATAAATTAGGTGTTTTTACTCATCAAGTAAAAGTAGTTGATTTAAAGGATTTTATTGATTGGACACCATTTTTTAAAACTTGGGATTTGCATGGGAAATTTCCAGCGATTTTAAATGATGAAATTGTTGGTGAAAATGCAAAAGAACTTTATGTGGATGCTTTGGCAATGTTAAATAAAATCATCGATCAAGATATTGCAAAACCTAAAGCTGTTTTTGGTTTATTTAAGGCAAACACGATTAATGATGATACAATTGAATTGTTTGATGAAAACAACTTGAAAGTGGATGAATTTTATACCATTCGTCAACAAGCTAAAAAATCTAAAGACGCTCCTAACCTATCAATTGCCGATTTCATTGCAGAAAAAGATTCTGGTATTGAAGATTATATAGGTGCTTTTGCAGTAACTGCTGGAACCGAGATTGAAGATTTTGCAAAAACTTATCAAGATAAATTAGACGATTATAATTCGATTATGGTAAAAGCAATTGCAGATCGTTTGGCAGAAGCTTATGCAGAATACTTACACAAATATGTCCGAACAGAAGTTTGGGGTTATGCAAAAGATGAAACTTTATCTAATGATGAATTAATTGCCGAGAAATACAAAGGAATTAGACCTGCACCTGGTTATCCTGCTTGTCCAGATCATTTAGAAAAAGAAACGATTTTTAGGATTTTAGACGTGGAGAATAATGCTGGAATTCATTTAACTAGTTCTTTAGCAATGTATCCTGTTTCTTCAGTTTCTGGATATTATTTTGGTAATGAAGCTGCAAAATATTTTGGTGTTGGAAAAATAAAAATGGATCAAGTGGAAGATTTTGCTCATCGCAAAAATATTTCGGTAGAATTAGCCGAACGTTGGTTGAGTCCAAACTTAGCGTAAAGATCCACGCGACAGGGATTGAAGCGGCATCCTTTTAAAAACCAATAAAGCATTTTTTGATGTTTGGTTTTTAAAAGATACAGCGAAAAGCCCGCTCGGTCGCCCAAATTATTAAAAAATAGAAAATCACAAAACACGATTTTTAATATTCGTGAAAGCAAAAATAGAAATGAAAGTTACTGAACATATAAAACAAGCCAACGGAAAACCTTTGTTTTCGATAGAAATTTTACCTCCTTTGAAGGGACAAGATGTCAATTGTACTTTTAAAACTTTGGATCCTTTGGTTGAGTTAAAACCGGCATTTATAGATGTTACTTATCATAGGCAAGAGTTTATTTATAAGCAAAAAGACAATGGTTTATTGAAAAGATATCAGGTAAGAAAACGTCCGGGAACTGTTGCTATTTGTGCTGCGATACAGAATCATTATAAAATTGATGCAATTCCGCATTTGATTTGTGGTGGTTTTACAAAAGAAGATACCGAAGATGCTCTAATTGATTTGAATTTTCTTGGAATTGATAATGTTTTGGTTTTACGTGGCGATCCTATAAAAACAGAGAAAACTTTTGTACCAGAAATCGGTGGTCATGCTTATGCGTCTGAATTAATAGAGCAAGTAACTGCTTTAAATAACGGAAATTATTTAGATGATGAATTACAAGAAACCAATAAAATGGATTTTTGTATTGGAGTTGCTGGTTATCCTGAAAAGCATTTTGAGTCTGCAAATTTGGCAATGGATATGTATTATCTAAAGAAAAAAGTAGAATTAGGTGCTGATTATATAGTTACACAAATGTTTTTTGACAATCAGAAATATTTTGATTTTGTAAAAAAGTGCCGAGAAATGGATATTCATATTCCAATTATTCCTGGAATTAAACCATTAACTACATTTAATCATTTAACGACTATTCCTCAAAATTTTTATTTAGATCTACCTGAAGCTTTGGCAATGGAAGTTTTAAAAGCAAAAGATAAAGAATCGATTAAAGAAATTGGTTTAGAATGGTGCATCAATCAATCAAAAGAATTATTAGAATTTGGTGTTCCTGGATTACATTTTTATACAATGAGTAATTCTATCAATACACAGAAAGTTGCAAATGCAATTTTTTAAATTTTAGAAAATCATTAATATTATCCTAAAATAGAGAGATTTCTTGTAGAAGTTTCTCTTTTTTTGTTAATTTATTACTGAAAAATATTAATCATGAAAGTAGTACTTACAAAACCTTTACTCGAATTTGGAATGAATTTATTGGATGAAAATAAGGTAGATTATACCATTGCACCACAAAATTTATCGAAAGCTGAGTTAACAGATTTTATAAAAGATTTTGATGGAATTATAAATGTTGGACATGACTTGGATTTTGATGCCGATTTTTTTCAAAAATGTCCTAACATAAAAATGATTTCACTTTTTTCAGTTGGTTTTGATCAAGTCAATGTTGAAGATGCAAAAAAATACAAAGTTTTAATTTCTAATACGCCAGAAGTTTTGAGTAAAGCAACTTCCGATGTAGCTTTTTTATTGATGTTAGCAGCTTCTAGAAAGGCTTTTTCACAATATGATCGAATAAAAAATAACGAATGGAGTCATTTGATTCCTGATAGAGATTTCGGAGTAGAATTGTATGGTAAAACTTTAGGAATTTTTGGTTTAGGACGTATTGGTTATGAAATGGCAAAAAAATGTAAAGCTGCTTTTGACATGAAAATCATTTACCATAATAGAAATCCAAAACCCGAATTTACAGATGAATTAGAAGCTAAATTGGTCTCTTTTGATGATTTATTAAATCAATCTGATGTCATAAGTATTCATGCAAGTTTAAACGATTCTACTCGAGGTTTATTTAATCAAACAGTTTTAGAAAAAATGAAATCTGACGCAATTTTAGTCAATACAGCAAGAGGTCCAATTATTAATCAAGAAGATTTGTATCAAGTCTTGAAAGAAAACAAAATATTTTCGGCAGGTTTAGATGTTACAGATCCAGAACCAATGGAGGCTTCTGATAAATTATTGACTTTACCTAACATTTGTATTTTACCACATATAGGTTCTGCAACTTTTGAAACTCGAAATAAAATGGCTGAATTGTGTGCTAAAAATATGATTGCTTTTGTGAATGATCAATCTATTTTGACACCGATTTATTAATAAAATAATTTAAGTGAATGATTTGATTAATAACTTATTTTTCAGGTTGTTCACTTAAATCTAACTCTTTTCCTTCTTCTAAACATTCTTTTTCTAAATCATCTCTTAGCTCATCAACAACAGACTTTTTCCAAAGCTTTACTCCAGTTGAGTAAGCTGTTCGCGAAATCATAAAAGCAGCAACGGGTGATGTGATAAATAAGAAAAAGATGATCGCAAAAACCTTAGTTGTAACAGAGAAATCTGCAAAATATAAGGCAACTGCTCCTAGAATACAGCCAATACCAATTGTACCCGCTTTTACAGTTACAGATAATCTGGTATAAAAATCGGGCATTCTATAAATACCCAAAGAAGCGATGAAGATAAATATGGCACCTAATGTGCAAAGTATCATTATAATTATATCAGTCATTGTTATTTCCTTTATCTAAATAATAAGCAAAAGCGATGGTACTTAAAAAGGCGATTAGAGCCAAAATTGTTGCTGTATCTAAAAATGATGCATCTTGATACAATATACAAAAGACACCTATTAAACCTACGCCAGAAGTGATGATCAGGTCCAAAGCAATTACACGGTCTACAACATGAGGACCTTTGATAAAACGAGCTAAAATAATCATTAGCGATAGACAAATGATTGGAACAACGACGTATAATAAATAATCTTGTAAACTCATTTTATCTTAAAATTTCTATTAATTTTTTTTCTAGTCCATTCCTTAATCGATTGGTAAATTTGTTTTTATCAGCCATATACAAACTATGAATATAGATCAGAGTTTTATCGTCACTTATCCTTAGTACCATTGTACCCGGAGTTAATGCTATTACATTTACCAACATCGTAATTTCAAAATCATTATTTAATCGATGTTCATAAGCAATAATACCTGGAGACATTTTAAATTTTGGTGTAAAGATTTCTTTAGTTACTTCTAGATTTGCCTTAATCATATCGTATAAAAAAAACAAAATGAAAAGAAATATTTTGGGTAAACGATTAAAATAACCTTTGTTTACTTTGGTTGATGTACGTGCTAAAAGCCAAAGAATAAAAAAACCGAGTAAAAAACCAAAGATAAAATTTGTATAATTTAAAGCTCCAGTTAAAGCAACCCAAACTAATGACAATAAGATATTTAATAAAAACTGTTTTAACATGATTCTAATTATTTTAGAACTGCATTTATATACAGTTGAGGGTTCATTAATTCATGAGCTGTTTTTTGTGAAATTTCGTAAATAGATTCAGCTCCAAATCCAATATACAAAGAAACTAAGGATAAAAATGTAATGGGTGCTATCAAGGCAAATTTACTTAGAATAGACAATTGTGCAAAACGATCTATTTCGTCTGTTAATGGTTTTGGAGATGGTTTCCAAAATACTTCTGACCACATTCTTGCAATGACAAATAAAGTAACAAAACTTGCTAAAATAATGGTTACTAATAAAACATAATTTTCTGTTTTTAGCGCTTCACCAAAAAACTGAATTTTTGGCCAAAAACCAGATAATGGCGGAATTCCGACTAAAGAAAACATGGCAATAGCAAAAATCAATGATAACTTTGGATAATCCATATACAAACCTCCTAACCTTTGCATATCAATGGTTTCTCTTATTTTTTGAATCACGCCAGTAATCATCAATAAATTACTTTTTACAATTACATCGTGAATCAAATAAAATATCACACCTACAAAAGCAATTTCTGTATGTAAACCGATTCCGGCAATTAAATAACCGATATGACAAACGATTAAATAAGAGATTAGACGACGAACACTTCGTTTATTAATTGATCCTAAAGCTCCTGTAATCATCGTCATAATGGCAATACCTATAAAAACTTTTTGAATGAAATCATCAGGTTGAAAAATTAAAGTAAAAACTCGAATCATTGAATAAATTCCCATTTTCGTTAATAATCCTCCAAAAATTGCAGCAATTGCTGATGGTGGTGTATGATAAGAAGATGGTAACCAAAAATATAAAGGAAAAACTGCGGATTTAATACCAAAACCAGCAAAAAATAAAAGTGCAGTTACAGAAACTAAACCTTTATTTTCCATACTATTGATTTTCAATGCTAAATCTGCCATATTTAGAGTTCCTGTAATTCCGTAAAGAATCCCAATAGCAGTTAAAAATACAGTCGATGCCAGCATATTCATCGTCACATATTTTATAGCACCTTCCATCTGCATTTTCTTTCCACCAAGAGTCAATAAAACAAATGATGAGATAATCACGACTTCGAACCAAACATAAAGGTTGAAAATATCACCTGTTAAAAAGGCTCCTAATAAGCCCATAATTAGAAAATGAAAAATGAAAAAATAACCAAACTTTATTCGGCTAACGTTAAGTGCAGTAGTCGAGTAAACACCAACAGCTAAACTTACAATGGCTGTTAATAAAACCATAACCGAACTTAGAGAGTCTGACACAAAGGTAATCCCGAAAGGAGCTTTCCATCCACCTAATTGCAATACCAAAAAGTCGTGCGTTTGTGTTACATTGAATAAGCGAATACATAAAATAAACGCTAAAATATTACCTACAATACTGATGATTTTTTGCGCTTGAACTTTGCCCCAAAAAAACAACAATATAATTGCTGTTAACATGTGAACAAGTATTGGTGCCAATATAAAGTTTGTCATCATATATCTAAATCCTGAATATTTAAAGTATCCAAATCATCTGAACCTGTGGTTTGATATACTTTTTTTAATAAAATAATTGCAAAAGCTGTCAAGGCAAAACTTATTACAATTGCCGTCAAAATCAATGCTTGCGGAACTGGATCTGCATAAGCATCTATAAAATGTTTGTAATCTTCTTTGATAATTGGTGGTTTTCCTTTTGTTAGACCACCCATTAGAAAAATCAATAAATTAGCCCCGTTCCCTAACAATAATAATCCTAAAAGTAATTTGACCATACTTCTTCTGAGAATGAGAAAAATACCAGCAGAATAAAAAATACCAATCAATAAAACAATTAATAACTCCATACTATACGTTTTCTTTTATGGTAAATAAAATAGTTAAGGTTACGCCAATCACGACTAAATAAACTCCTAAATCAAAAAATAAAGCTGTACCAATTGATCCGATTACGACCATTTTTTCTGGATGCCATAATCCTGTAAGAAAAGGCAAATCGAAAAGAACAGGTAAAAAACCACTCAAGAAGGAAAGCAATAATCCTGATGGAATTAAGGTTTTTGGTGTGAAATAAAACAAGTACAAAGTTTCTTTTGTGGTATGAGCAAACGAATGCAAAACAAATGCGATAGAAGCAATTAAACCACCTACAAATCCTCCACCAGAAAGGTAATGACCTCTCAATAATACAAAAACAGAAAACATCAACAAAAGCGGAATCAAATAATTGGTTGCCGTTTTTAAGATGATGATATCAGATTTTGAATTTCTAATTTTTATTTTAGTCTGCTTCTTCATTGGTTCCTCTGTATTTTAATAAACTGTAAACGCCCAAGGCTGCAATAGATAGAACAATTGTTTCGATCATGGTATCAAAACCTCTAAAATCAACCAAAATCACATTTACAACATTTTTTCCTTTAGCCAAAGTATATGCATTATCTGCATAGAAAATACTTGTTTCTTTTGTTGCGGGTGAAACTAAGGCTTGTAAGGATATAATCATGATTAAGATTCCGAAACTTAGAGAGACAACAGAATCTCTAAATAATACTTTTTTATCTCTAAAAGTTAAGAAAGTTGGTAATTTATATAAAACCAAAACGAATAAAACAACGGTTAATGTATCGATTGTAAATTGCGTCATTGCTAAATCTGGTGCGCCATAAAAAACAAAAATCAAACAGATAGAATAACCAATAATTCCTAAACTTGCAATTGCTGTTAATCTTGATCTTGTTCTTAGGGTATAAAATATAGCAATCACAATAATAACAAAAATGGTTAATTCATATAATCTAAATCCTGTTAAATCGCTTGTATTAACTTGAATTGGCGTTGTCGTAAATAAACGGTAACCAACTAACAATGTAATAAACACAATAATGGTAATAAGATAATTTCTTAAATATCCATTATGTAAAAATCGTGTATAAATAAAAGCAAAAGTTCTAAAAAATTCACCAAAAGACTCTACTAAAGTTTTAGGTGAAATAGGTTCTAACTTAGTAATTAATTTTTCTGATTTTTCTGGATTTCTTTTAATCAAGAATAATAAAATTCCACAAACAATGGTTATTGCGCTTAACATCAATACCAAATTGAATCCATGCCAAATTTTTAAATAAATTGAAGATTGGCCTTTCATTATAGCAAAATCAGCCAAATGAATAATCGCTTTGTCTGCTATGAAAGGAAAACATCCAAAAAGTAAAGTAAAAAAACTTAAGATTACAATTGGTAACCACAAAAATATACTTGGTCTTTCTATTTCTTGATATGCTGTTGGTAATTGACCGATAAATGGTTTTATACCAGCCATGAATCCAGAACAAGCTAAAAATATATTGGTAAGAACAGCTATTGCAGTCAATACAATTGGCCATTGATGAAAATTCAGGGTTGATTCGTAAACTAAATCTTTACTTATGAATCCGAAAGTTAATGGAATTCCAGCACTTGACAAAGCAGCTATTAATGAAGCAATTGCTACGATTGGCATTACTTTTCTAAGTCCTTTTAATTGAGTGATATCACGTGTGTGAGTTGCATGGTCTACAATACCTGTAACCAAAAACAACGTTGCTTTATACAATGCGTGAACCACAATAAAAGTTACTGCTGCATAAATCGCATAATCTGTTCCCATCCCTAAAAGAAAAACGATAATTCCAAGAGCAGAAATCGTAGAATATGCTAAAATTGATTTCATATCTTTTCTCAGGATACTATGAAATGCACCATAAAACATGGTAATACCACCAACAATCATCAAAACATTATTCCACCAATAACCATCACTCAAAATAGGTGTAAATCTTGCTAAAATATAAATTCCGGCTTTTACCATCGTTGCCGAATGCAAATAGGCAGAAACAGGTGTTGGTGCTTGCATTGCACCTGGTAACCAAAAATGAAATGGAAATTGTGCCGATTTTGTGAATGCTCCAGCAAAAATAAATCCGATAATTAAAGGGAAAAATCCACTATTTTGTAATAATTCTGATGAAGATAATAATTGATGAATTGAGTAAGTTCCTGATAAGTTCGCAATTAATAAAAATCCTGCTAATAAGAAAAAGCCACCTAAACCAGTTATTCCTAAAGCCATTAAAGCACTTTTTCTTGAGTTTTCATCTTCATTGTTAAATCCAATTAAGAAAAATGAAGTGATACTTGTTAATTCCCAAAACATGAAAACTGAAATCAAATTATCAGATAAAACCAATCCTAACATTGCACCCATAAACAAAGTCAGGTAACAATAAAATCGATTGAGGTATGGATATTTTTTCAGATAATATGATGCGTAAAAAAAGACTAAACTTCCGATTCCTGTAATCATTAAACTAAATAATAATGATAAACCATCAAGTTTAAAATTAAGGTTTATTCCTAAAGAAGGTATCCATTGATAATTATTAAAAATTTCATTTTGCCATCTTATCGGATAAAGATAATAGAGAAAATAAATGAATAACAATAATGGAAAAATACCTAAAAGTTTAAAATGTTTAGGCATTAAAAATTTCCCTGAAAACAAGATCAGAAAGGCAACAAAAAAAGTTAATAAAATAATACTTAGCATGGAAATCAAAACTCAGGGTGTGTAAAATTGCAAAATTGTTGAGTAATTTCCAAAGATTTATATAAGATTATTGGACGATTTATCCTTGTTTTTTACCAATAATTTTAAACAAACACTTTCATTAAACATTATAAAATTTTAAAATACAAAACATTAGTGTAATTATAAATATTTTTTATAAAGTTTATGATTATTATCAATAAAATTGTTAAAGTTTAGTTTTAGATGATGTCTTTTAGATAAAATAGTTATTAATCAAAAATTAATAGAATAAAAAAAAGCATCAAATTTTGATGCTTTCTTTATATGATTATGCTTTTTTACTATTTCTTAATTTACTGTGATTTTTACTATAAACAAAATAAACAATTACACCAATTACCATCCAAATTCCTAATCTTTCCCAACTTTCTATCGGTAAAGAAATCATTAATAACAAACAAACTATAATTCCTAAAATCGGAACCAAAGGAACTAATGGTGTTTTGAACGGTCTTTCTATTTCTGGATTTGTTTTTCTCAAAACTAAAACACCAATACAAACTAAAGTAAAGGCAAATAAAGTCCCTATACTTACCATGTGACCTAATTCTGCAACTGGTACAAAACCTGCGAAAATACTTACAAAAAACATGAAAATTAGATTCGATTTCCAAGGCGTTTGGTTTTTAGATAAATCAGAAAAAACTTTTGGTAACAAACCATCTTTACTCATAGAATAAAATACACGACTTTGTCCCATCAACATAACAAGAATTACCGATGTATAACCAGCAATAATTGTAACAATCAAAGCTGTATTTAAGAAATGATAACCTGTTTTGGCAAAAGCAGTAGCAACGGGTTTTGCATCACCTTTAAAATTTGTATAATGTTCTAAACCAGTTAAAACATGAGCAAATAAAACATATAAAATTGTACATAAAACTAGAGATCCAATGATACCAATTGGCATTCCGACCTTTGGGTTTTTAGCTTCTTGCGCTGCTGTACTCACTGCATCAAAACCAACAAAAGCAAAGAACAATACTCCTGCTGCTCTTAAAATTCCACTAATTCCAAATTTACCAAAATCATCACTTGTCAAAAAATCAAAGAAACCAATTTGACCACTTTTATACAATTCTTCTCCATGATTTGCAGGAATAAAAGGCGTTAAATTATCTGGATTGATGAAACTCCAACCTAAAGCAATAAAAATAACCACCACGCTTACTTTTAATATTACCAGAATATTGTTTACAAATGCAGATTCTTTGGTTCCTCTCATCAATAATAAAGAAAGTAAACAAACGATGATAATTGCAGGTAAGTTCACAATTCCACCATCAAATGTTGTAGCTAAACCAGTTGTTTTATCTATGATATGATGCGTAACTCCTGGCGAATATAAAAATTCATTCGGAATGTGAATATTGAAAATCTGCAATAATTGACTGACATATTGCGACCAACTCGATGCAACAGTAGCACTTGCCAATGCGTATTCTAAAACCAAATCCCAACCAATAATCCAAGCCATAAACTCACCCATTGTTGCATAAGAATACGTATAAGCACTACCTGCAACAGGGATCATAGAAGCAAATTCTGCGTAACATAAACCTGCAAAAGCACAACCAATTGCAGCAATAATAAATGCTAAAGTAACAGCTGGCCCAGCATTTTCTGCGGCAGTAATTCCGGTTAAAGAAAATAAACCTGCGCCGATAATCGCACCAACTCCTAAAGCGGTTAATCCCCAAGCGGATAATGTTTTTTTAAGAGTTCCAGAACCTTCTTCATTCGCCTCACTTATCAATGTGGTAATTGATTTTTTTGCAAAAATACTCATGTGTTTGTTTTATTAATTTTGTCGTGAAAGTAAACTAAATTCATAATAAATTCATAACATTTCATCATAAAAGTGTAAAAAAATAAGATTTACTTATTGATTAATCAATAAAATTCTAAACTATTTATTAAAACAAGAAACCCTATTAAAATCATAAATAAAAAAACCAAAACAACTTTATCTATAAAATATAAAATTGTTTTGGTTAAAAAGTTTTACTAAAAGAATAAAACTTTATTTTTTTTCATTCAATTTCTGTTGTAACTCAACAAAATATGGTGGAACTTTAGTATTTGATTTTTCGATAGCAATCGCAATCCATTTTTTTGCCTGATTGAAATCTAACTTCTTTGTGTAATAATAATTTGCAGCAGAATAATAATCTCTTGCAGACGAATCAGCATTCAATTTTGTTTTAATATCATTCAAAACCAATTCATTTGTTGGTGAAGTTATTTTTAGAGAAATTGTTGTCTTTTCCCAACTGATATTTAATTTTGCTTGATCCGTATTTACATCAGAAAAATCTATTGTAAAACTTTCTTTAAAATCTTTATTCACAATGTTTTTAACATCAACACTTAAAGCAATTAATGAATTATCCCATTTTTCTGGATTTCCCCAATTATCTGTTGATTTATAGAAATAAACTTCTGTCGAATTCTTTTCTGGTTTTGTGTACAAAGCATATTTTCCTTTTGCTAATTTCTTTCCTTCGATTTCAACATCCGTAGAAAAAGAAATCGTTGTGTTTTCATTTGCCCCAGTTCTCCAAACTTTACCAAATGGAACTAATTCTCCAAATACTTTTCTGCCTTTCGCATTTGGTCTGTGGTATTCTACTTCTACTTCCGTCAAACCAATATTCTGTTCAACTTCTGCATGCGAACTTTCTTTAGGAAAGCTTATCTGAGCAAAACTTAAACTAGAAAATAACAATGCGCCTATTAATAATGTTTTTTTATTCATGATGTATCTAACTTCTTTTGGAGTAAAAATACTAATTTTGACATTAATTACTAAAAAGAATGTGGACGATTGTTTCTAAAATAATTCTTAGAAAAAATGTGGTTGCAATGACCATTTTTCCTTTTATCATTTTAAGAGAGAAAAAAACAAAAGAAAATCTGAGAACGATGAATCATGAAACTATTCATCTTGTACAACAAGTAGAACTACTTTGGATTCTTTTTTTTATTTGGTATTTGATTGAATATTGCATTCGTTTGATTCAGTATAAAAACGGACATCAAGCTTACATTAATATAAGTTTTGAAAGAGAAGCTTATGCAAATGATGACAATTTAGATTATCTAAAAAAACGCAAATTTTATTCTTTTTTAAATTATTTATAATGAGATGGTTAGATCAAGAAAGTGAAATAGAATTGATTGATTTACCTATTCTCAAAGAAAAGAAAATCACTTTAGGAATTTTAAGAGAAGATCAATTACATGCGACCATTTCTGGTAATAAATACAGAAAATTAAAGTATAACTTTTTAGAAGCAGATAGATTAAATTTATCAGAAATAGTAACATTTGGTGGTGCATATTCTAATCATATTGCTGCAACTGCTGCTGCTGGAAAATTATTTGGTGTAAAAACAATTGGAATTATTAGAGGCGAAGAATTGGTTGATAAAATTGATGATAACCCAACCTTGAAACAAGCACAAAAAGACGGAATGCAATTCGAATTTATATCGAGAAATCTTTACCGAGAAAAATCAAATCCAGAATATTTACAAAAATTAAAAGAACAATTTCCAAATGCTTTTATTGTACCAGAAGGCGGAACAAATGCTTTAGCAGTAAAAGGTTGTGAAGAAATTTTAAATCATCAAACCCAAGATTTTGATTATATCTGTTGTGCAGTCGGAACTGGAGGAACAATTTCTGGAATCATAAATTCAGCCGAGAAACATCAAAAAGTTTTAGGTTTTCCTGCGCTTAAAAATGCAGATTTTTTATACAATGAAATTAATCAATTTACGTTAACAACTAAATATGAATTAATTAACGCTTATCATTTTAATGGATATGCAAAAGTTTCGGAGGAATTAATTAACTTTGTTAAAGATTTTTTCGTTTCAACAAAAATTCCGTTAGATTTAATTTACACAGGTAAAATGGTTTATGGTATTTTAGATCAAATAAAAAATAATTATTTTAAAGAAAATTCTAAAATATTAATTATCCATACAGGTGGTTTACAAGGAAATATCGGATTTGGATTGAATTTAGTTTAACTAAAAAATAGTACATGAAAAAGTTTATATTATTTTGCACACTAATTTGCATTATAACAGTATCGGCGCAAGAAAATAAAGACATCGAATATATTAGAAAACATGCACTTCTAGCAGTTCAGGAACAGAAATTATACAACATTCCTGCAAGTATTACACTCTCGCAAGGTTTAATAGAAACTGGCGGTGGACAAAGTCGTTTAGCAGAGCAAGCTTACAATCATTTTGGTATAAAATGTAAAGATGAGTGGACTGGTGGAAAGATTTATCATGATGACGATGCCAAAGGTGAATGTTTCAGAGTTTATAATAATGTAGAAGAAAGTTACCGAGATCATTCTAAATTTTTAGCAGAAAGACCTTACTATAAATCTTTATTTTTAATCGACATCAAAGATTACAAAGCTTGGGCTCATGGTTTGAAAAAAGCTGGATACGCAACAAACCCAAAATATCCTAGCATGTTAATTTCTAGAATAGAAAAATACAATTTAGATCAATTTGATCAAATAAACGATGAGCAAGTTTATGCTAAATTGGTTGATTTGTATGGGCAATTTGATGGTGGAAATACTTATTTGGCAAAAAATTCTACGCAAAATAATCAACAAGATATAGACGATGCAACTTCAGTTATTTTAGCATCAAACGAAAACTCTCATCAACAAAAAAATCAAAAAGCTAAAGTTGTAGAAGAAAGAGAACTTAATTTAAAAGAAAAGAATATCATCTTCAATAGTCAACCAGAATTACCTTCGATTCGATTGAAGAATCATCCGAATAAAATACAATATGTATTGGTAAAAGATGGTGAGACAATTGGTTCTATTGCAAAACTATACAATGCAATACCATCTAAATTAGCAGAATTCAATGAAATTTCCTTAGGTTCTAAATTAAAAGAAGGTCAAATTATATTTTTTGGAAAGAAGAAACAAAAGGGAAATCAAGAAACTTATCGTGTAAAAGAAGGCGATGATATGTATGCAATTTCACAACGTTTCGGAATTAAAATCAGTAATCTATATAAATTAAATCGTATGGATCCTGGTTCTCAACCAAGGATTGGACAAACCATTCATCTGAAGAAAAAAGTTAAAGCATAAAAAAAGCGACTCAAAAAATTGAGTCGCTTTTTAATTTATATTTTTGGTTCTTGTTGACTAAGACAATGAAAACTTCCTAATCCCCAAATAATATCAGTAGAATCTATTCCAACTACTTCTCTATCTGGAAAACATTTTTGAATGATTTCTAATGCAACTTCATCTTTAGAACATCTATAAGTTGGTACAATTACAGATTTATTGGCAATATAGAAATTTGCATAAGAAGCTGGCAATCGCTCACCTTCACAATAAATCGGATCTGGCATTGGTAACTGAACAATGTTTAATAAACGACCATCTTTTAAAGTCATTTCGTACAATTGTTTTAGATTATGTTGCAACAACTCGTAATTGTCATCATCTTTATTTTCCTCAACTACACAAAGCACAGTATCTTCGTTTACAAAACGAATTGTATCATCTATGTGACCATCTGTATCATCACCGACAATTCCATCTTCTACCCAAAGAATTTGATCAACACCATAATAATTTTTTAAATATTCTTCTATTTGATCTTGATTAAGTTCTGGGTTTCTGTTCTCGTTCAACAAACAAGATTTAGAAGTCAATAAAGTTCCAGCACCATTGAAATCAACAGAACCACCTTCCATAATTATTTTTGGATAAAAAACAGCTAAATCGAAAGCTTGAGCAATTTTTGTTGGAATATCATCATCTAAATCAAATGGTGGATATTTTCCTCCCCAAGCATTAAACCCCCAATCAACTACCACTTTTTGTTTTGTTTCGTCATTTACCAAAAAAGCTGGACCATGATCACGACACCAAGCATCATTGGTTGGATGAATATAAAACTCGATTTGATCTAAATACGCGTCTGTTTGTTTGATATGAGACTCTGCAAAACGTTTCATTTCTTCATTAACCACATTGATTCTTACCTTTTCACTTTTAGATAAAACGGCAATAAACTTTGCATAAGCAGGATAAATCAAATGAATTCGATCTGGCCAAGAAGCTTCTTTATGCGGCCAAGAAAGCCAAGTTGCTTCATGTTCTTCCCATTCTGCAGGGAATCTAAAACCTAAATCTTTTGGAAATTTTGTTGTATCTATTGAGCTCAATTTTGTCTATTCTTTAATAATTCTAATGTATTTTCTAAATGTCTTTTACCTCGCCAAGCATCATGCCCCGGAATTACTTGTTTGATTTTAGGATAAGTTTTTTGAATTTCCTCAATTGCAATTGGCCATTGTTCTAAATTAGCTTCGCCTATATAACCTAAATCTTGAGCAATTTCACTTTTCACCAAACAACCTCCATCTAAAATTTTATATTTTGGGAACCAAACAACCACGTTATCTTTTGTATGACCTTCACCTAAAAAGTTGATCACAAATTTTTCTTTTCCGTAACGATATTCTTTTCCAAAATCAATCACATTTTCAGCTGTTGCTTTTCCTTCTTTTTCTAAAATAATATTGGTCTGTTCACTTGCAAATGTCGGAATATCCAAATCATTAAAATAACTTAAATCTCCTGCTCTATCTTCATGTGAATGGGTTACAAAAACTGCAACAACAGGCAAATGATGTTTTGTTTCAATATAATTTATCAAAGTTTCATATTGACTTTTTTGCCAAGGAACATCAAATAAAACAACACCTTCATCTGTAACCAAATAAAGCGCATTTGCATTGTAATCTTTACCTTGGAAAGTATTGAACGATTGATAAACAAAAAGCTGATTATTTAGTTTTTCATAAACCATTGGTTTAATTTGTCCAAAAGAAAAATAACCAATAAATAACGAAAAACTAATGAATAATTTTTTCAAAGTATTAATCTTCATCAATAAAACGTTTAGTAATTGGTTGATAAGAATCTATACGACGATCTCTTAAGAATGGCCAATGTTTACGGAAATAATCTGATTGATTTAGGTCTAATTCTACCACTTCAGTTTCTTCTAAATCATGTGAAGCTAAATACACTAATTTACCTTGCGCATTCGCTACAAAAGAACCTCCCCAAAATTTCATGGCACCATCTTGCTCAAAACCAACACGATTCACAGAAACAACAGGAACACCATTTGCAACTGCATGAGAACGTTGTATCGTCTGCCAAGCGTTGTATTGATCTTGATTCGTTTCTTCGTCTTGATCTGTTGCCCAACCAATTGCTGTTGGATAAAACAAAATTTCAGCACCCATTAAAGCTGTAATTCTTGATGCTTCTGGATACCACTGATCCCAACAAATTAAAACACCAATTTTACCAAATTTTGTTTGAAAAGTTTTGTAACCTAAATCACCAGGCGTAAAATAAAATTTCTCATAAAAAGCAGGATCATCAGGAATATGCATTTTACGGTACTTACCTAAATAAGTTCCATCTGCATCTAATATTGCTGTTGTATTATGATACAAACCTTCTGCACGTTTTTCGAATAAAGAAGCAATAACTACAACTCCTTTTTCTTTTGCTACTGCAGAAATTGCATCTGTCGATGGACCAGGAATAGCTTCTGCCAAATCAAAATTATTATAATCTTCTACATCGCAGAAATACAAAGAAGTAAACAATTCTTGTAAACAAACAATTTGCGCACCTTTATCGGCTGCTTCTCTAACTTTTTGTACGGCTTTATCTAAATTTTCTTGTTTATTTGCTGTACAAGTCATTTGTACAACTCCAACTTTTACTTTTGACATTTTATCTTGCTAAATTATTCTAAAACAAAAATACAAAATATCTAACAGAATATGATTCAAAAAAGTTTAAGCCATTCCTCCATTAGCACCTAAACTTTGTCCAGAAATCCATTTTGCTTCTTCAGTTGCAAGAAAAACAACAACTTTGGCAATATCAGATGGATTGCCTAAACGTTTATAAGCATTCATAGAAGCTATCTGATTGATTTGATCTTCAGTTTTACCATCTATAAATAAATCTGTTGCTGTTGGTCCAGGTAAAACACAATTTACATTTATATTTTTAGGTCCAATCTCCTTGGCAAAAACTTTGCTTAATTGTTCTACAGCAGCTTTTGTTGCAGAATAAACGCCATAAGAAGGAAAAATTGTACGTGTTACGCTAGATGAAAGGTTAACAATACTTCCGTTATTTTCTAGCTTAACAGCCGCTTCTTGTAAAGAATAATAAATACCTTTAAAATTAATATCAACTTGCTTTTCAAATTGTTCATCTGATAAATCTTTTACAAAAGCATTCAACATAACGCCTGCATTATTGACTAAAACATCCAACTTACCAAAATGTTCTATACTTTGATCAAATAATCTTTTCACTTCATTTTTCTTACTCATATCAGCTTGAATCGCTATTGCTTCACTTCCTAGATTTATAATTTCTTTCACCACATTTTCAGCTGCCAATTCATTACCTACATAATTTACAACAAGCTTTGCTCCTGCTTGTGCAAATTCTAATGCAATCTCGGCTCCAATTCCTCTAGATGCTCCTGTAACTAAAACTACTTTATTACTAAGATTTTTCATTTATTTTATTTATTAAATTTTAATTCAAATTTACATGAGTTTGAAATCGAAAAGTTGCGTTAAATCAAGTTTTAGTTATATTTTTCACAATTCTTCTTTCCTAAATTTCTGAGGTGAAATACCTTGATTTTTCTTAAAAAAATTACTGAAATGTGAAGTTTCACTGAATTGTAATCGATAGGATATTTCTTTGATTGATAAATTTTTATCTTTAAGTAAAACTTTAGATTCTAAAAATATTTTATTTGATATCCAATTAGTTATATTTTTATTAGTTTTTGATTTTATAATTTGATTCAAATACGTTGGATGCAAATTCATTAACGAAGCATAGTCTTGAGTTTTTAAGATTCTTGTTTGTTGATCTTTAGTCAAATCTCTAAAATTAGTTTCTAATAAATGTTTAAACTCGTTTACAATTAAGTTTGAATGATCAGATTCTAAATGAAATTCAAAATTAAAATTGATCTTGATTTTGTGTAGTAAAACGCCTAACAAATGTCCAATAATCGGATAAGTTGAAGATGTTTTTTTATTGAATTCCTTTATTAGCAAATTAGAAATTTCATTCAATTCATTATGAAATTCTTCATCTACTTTTTGAGGTCTAATTTTATCAGAAATTAAAAAAGGAAAATCGAACAGAACATTTTGGTTAATATAAGTTTTGATAAAATCTTCGTCAAAAGTAATCAAAACAACATCTCGAATTTCTTTCCAACTGAAAGATCGATGACTACTTGGATTTGTGAAATAAAAAGTTTTGGGTTCTATTTTATAAACCTGATCGTCTATTGTGTATGCCCCATCACCGTCATTAATTATTAAAAAGGAAAAAAAATCAGGTTGAAAATCGTTTGAGAAAAATGGAAATGAAAAATTGATTTGATTAAGATTAAAAATACTAAAATTCTCTTGATTATCGAATAAATTAATATTCAAACCAAGAGAATTGTATAAATCATATAAAGATTGACTACTTCTTTTTCGCTCATTCATTTTCTAAATATATCGAAATAAATGAGGAAATGTAGTTTATTTTTTAGATTTCATAAATGGATTATATGAAATTCCGAAATTGATGTAATACGAAGATTTTGGTGTTGCTTTATAAAAATAATCATTAAAATTATCTTTCATATCGAAAACTCTTGCAGTAGGAATTGTTCTTAATCCAGATTTAAACGTTCCGATAAAATCACCAAATTTATGTTCGTAAACAATTCCTGTGTTTATTTCGGTTTGACGATATTCATAAGTTCTATTTTCTTGATTCAAATAAAAAGAAGTCATATCCATTTCACTTCCAAAAGAGAATCTTCCATTTTCGAAAACATCTTTTTTCATCATTAATCTTTTAGGTAAAATAACATCCGCTATCCAACCATTTTTAAACTTATGTTCGTATGTTATAATGGGAATTGCTGGAATTTGAGCACTTGGATCTACAATAACTGCAACTCCTAGCAAAAGTTTTATTTGAGCTGTTACTTTCAACATTATACTTCCCGTTAATAATCCACGAATACGCTCGAAATGATTTTCGTTACCATCAACTGAAACCGAAGCCGTATAAATTGCCATTTTATTCCAAAGCTTAGAAATATGAGTTGCTGTAACTGCTTCTGAATGATAATGAAAATCGTTTTTATCGTTTACATTAGGAGAAAATTGTTGTGGTTGATCAACTTCAAAATGCGTAAATTTATAATTTAAGGAAGTTGTTATTGTCCAATTCTTTTTCTTTAAGAAATAAAAATTAGCATTGGCTTTTACTTGTTTAAAATCTCTTATTTTATTATCTGGCAAATCAACATTTTCTAATTCATGCGAAAATTTATAAGGAGAAACAGAAGAAACTTCGACATTTAGAACTCTTGTCGATGGAAATTTATCAGTAACAAAAGCAACTGCTTTTGTTTGTAAACTATCTGTTTTTTGTGCAAAAAGTAAAATGCCTAATAAGGTAAAACCTAATACCAGTAAAGTTTTAGTAGAAAAACGCATAAATTAGTATAACTCGTGAATTGTTGATTTAGAAAAATGAAAATATAAAATTTTATCGTAGCAAGATTTTAGATCATAAACTTCTAAATAATCGATGACTTCTTTTAGATTTGTCGTTTCTTTTTCTTCAACCAAAACCAACCAAATTTCTTCTATAGAAGTTTCTGTCTTGTAACAATCTAGAAGTTCCTTATCCGATTTTGGCAACTTATTTCTTTTATTCAAATCGAATAATTGAATTCCTTTTCTTACGCCTTCATCTTCTACAATTTGTATTTGATAATTTACACAATCAACAATTTTTAAGCTTGGTTTGTATTGATCTATAAATCGTCCCAAATCGACAATCTGAATAATTTTTTCTTCTTGTCTTGATGGGTTTTCTATATGTTTTTCTACTTCTTCTGCAAAATTCTGAAAATCTACTACATTCATAATTATTTCTAATTTTCGATTACAACGCAAATAAAAAAAGGATATTCTTTTATTTTTCTGTTTTTATACCAAACCTTAATTTTTTTCTACCAAATAGAATATTTATAGAATGTATAATAAATATCGGGCTTTGTATAAAGTTTTAATCATTGAAAATAGAAATGGTTAGATTTGTAAAATGAGTAGAGAATTAATAGAACAACGAGAAAAACTCATCATCAATTTTATTATAGAAGATCGTTACAGAATTTGTCGACATGTTCTATTTTGTTTGGTATTTTTTTCAATTATTTTCTTCAATTCTATTCCATCAGATCAATCAGAGAATTACCGATATTTCATGATGGTGGTTGTTTACATTGTTTTTTTGGCAATGGTTTATGTGAATATTTATGTTTTAGTACCAAAATATTTTTTTAAAACACGCTATTTTTTATATCTCTTTTATCTGATTTTAACTGTCTTTATCGGAATTAATCTTTTAGCACAATCAATCAAATTGTATCAACACTTTTTTGATAATTCTATTCATGTTTATACAAATAAAATTGAAGTTCGCGGAATTTATAGTGCGATTGTAATCGTTGTTCCAATGATTATGGTTACAACAACCATCAAACTTTTACAAAAATGGAAAAAAGATAGTTTACAGATATCAGAATTACAAACACTTACATTAAATATGGAATTGAATGAATTAAAGAATCAAATCAATCCACATTTTTTGTTTAATATGTTGAATAATGTCAAAGCTTTAATTAGAAAAAATCCAGAAACTGCGACAATTGTAATTATAAAACTCTCAGAATTTCTTCGTTACCAATTGTACGAAAATAACGAAGAAAAAACCCCTCTAAATTCTGAAATTACTTTTCTAACAAATTTTTTAGAACTTGAAAAAATACGCCAAGAAAATCTTATAATCGAAATTGAAAATTTATCCAATCAAAGACAATTAAATTCCATTTTTATTCCACCAAATTTATTTACAACTTTTGTAGAAAATGCTGTAAAACATAGCATAAACATTAGTAATGAAGCAGCTTGTATAAAAATTAGTATAGAAATTAAAAACAAAAAACTTCACTTTACTTGTAAGAATTCTGTTGATCCAAATTATAAAAATCCACAAAAAAATTACAATGGATTGGGTTTACCAAACATCAAAAGAAGATTAGATTTGTTGTATAAAAATGATTATAGTTTGGATATAAAATCTACAAAAAACGAATATATTGTTAACCTAATTCTCCCAATATGAATTGTATAATTATAGACGATGAACCACTTGCAAGAGAAGAAATGCAAATGTTGATAAATGAAACTTCTGATTTGACAATTTTAGGTGATTTTTCTAATGCAATGATTGCTTTAGATTTCTTGAAAAATAACGAACCTGATATTATTTTTTTGGACATAGAGATGCCTTTGGTTAACGGTTTGGATTTTGCAGAAAAAATTCCTAAAAATTGTTTAGTGATTTTTACAACAGCTTATTCGCAATATGCTCTGAAAAGTTATGAGTTGGATGCGATAGATTATCTCCTGAAACCAATTGATAAGAATAGATTAGAAAAGTCAATAAACAAAGCGGTTTTATATAAAAATTTACTTTCAAATTCAACTCCAAAAAATACTTTAGAATCTGAAAGTGATGATTTTTTATTTATAAAAGCTGATCGTAAGTTTTACAAAATAAATCATGTTGATATACTGTTTATCGAAGGTTTAAAAGATTATGTAGTGATACACACCAAATCTCAAAAATTAATTACTGCAATGAATTTGAAAACAATTCATCAAAAAATTAGTACTAAAAGTTTTATAAGAGTAAGCAAATCTTATGTTGTAAACACCGATTTTATTGATTCTTTTGATAATCATACCATTTTTATTAATGAAAATGAAGTCCCAATTGGTGAAGTTTATAGAGCAAATTTCATCTCACAATATTCCAATGGTTTACTCGACTTGGATCAATAAAAAAGAGAAATATTGTATGACAAACATTTCTCTTTAGATTATATAAATTTTAGTTTTCAAACCAAGAATCTACCAAACTTCTGTGATCTTTCACCCATTCCTTTGCAGCTAATTCTTTGTCATGACTATCTTGCATTTTAGCTAATAAATCGGTTAATTGCTCATCTGTAAATTTCATTTTACCAAAAAACTTTGTCAGTTCTGGATGATCTTTTGAAAAACTTTTTCGTGCGAAAATTTTAATTTCTTCTGTTTCACCAAAACTTTTCTTAGGATCTTCTAAAAACTTCAACTTCATTTTTGCAAACATCCAATGTGGTTGCCAACCTGCAACAACAATCCATTTTTTAGTTTGTATTGCGTTTTGCAATTCGGTAATCATTGCAATTGTAGATGAATTTATTTGCTGATATTCTAATTGATAATCTTTTATTGCCAAATCTGTCGCCTTAGTCATTCCTGCACCTTTTTCTATTCCAATTATTTGATTATTAAACTTTTTACTATAATTATTTAATTCATCAGTTGAATTTACTGGAATATAATCTGGTACAACAAGTCCAATTTTACCATTGGTATAACTGGTTCCTAAAGTATCTAGTTCTGGAAATTTTGCAACTTTAGAAGCGTGCGTATAAGGCAACCAAACGCCTAAAAATAAATCAGTATCCTCATTATTCATAGAAGCCAAAATCATATCAGTTGATGCTTTTTGAATGACTACGTGATAACCTTTTTCATCTAAAATAGCTTTAGCTACATGCGTCATTGCTACATCTTCTGCCCAACCATCAACCATTCCTATGGTGATGTATTTGGATTGATTGGCTGATTTACATCCGATAAAAAGTCCTAAAACAATCCAAACTAAAAGAAAATATTTATGTATTGATTTGTTCATTTTATTATTTTTTCTTCACAAAACCTTGAGTAATTCTGTCCAAAATAATTGCTAAAATAACGACAGATAAACCACTTTCGAAACCTAAAGCGATGTCAAGATTATTAATACCTTCTAAAACTTTTTCACCTAAACCACCTGCAGCAATCATTCCTGCAATTACAACCATAGATAACGAAAGTAAAATCGTTTGATTAACTCCTGCTAAAATCGTTTTTGTTGCTAATGGTAGTTCTACTTTAAACAATATTTGACGACTTGTTGCACCGTAAGCTCTCGCAGCTTCTACAATATCTTTTGGTACAGAATCTATTCCTAAAGTTGTTAATCTAACTGCTGGTGGCATTGCAAATATTATGGTCGCAAAAGCACCAGGAACTTTACCTATACTAAAAAATAATACTGCCGGAATTAAATAAACAAATGCTGGCATCGTTTGCATTAAATCTAGCAATGGTCTAATTATTTTTGCAGCTAATTTATTTTTCGCTGCCCATATTCCTAAGGGAACAGAAAATATAAGCGCAGTAACTGTTGCAACAAATATAAGTGCTAAGGTCTCCATTGTTTCTTTCCAAAATCCCATGAAATAAATTAATAATAAACCTAAAAGCGTCATGATAGCTGTTCCTTTACCTGCTTTCCACCAAGCTAATAAAGTAAATAATGCAATTACAACATAAAATGGTAGAAAAAGTAAACCGGATTCTAAACCTAAAATAGATGAGTTTCCTATATTTTTAATGATATCAAACAAAGGTTTTGCATGCTCTGTAAGCCAATTAATCGCAATTTCTACATATTGTCCAATATTTATTGATTTGTTCATATTATTGATTATTAGCGATTTCTTTTAATTCGATTATTTCTTCTTCGTTATATTTTGTAGCTTCAATTATTAATGAAGTTTGAGAAACTATTCCTAATAATTTATTTTGTTCATTAATTACCGCAATTGGCAATTTAGAACCAGAAATCAAAGGCAACATTTCTTCTACTGTAGCTTCTCTGTAAACAGATGGAACATCAGAATTAATTATAGATTCTACCGTTGGTACTTTTTGCTTAGCTAATTTTACAACATCGTTTAGATTAACAAATCCTAAAAATCTGTTCTGAAAATCTACAACAGGTAAAATATCTAAACTTGTTGCTCGCATTTTTCTTAAAGCTCCTTCTGGTCCATCTTTTCTAAAACGAACAATTGTTGGTTTATCAAACATTAAAGACGAAGCAGTTATAATTGTTTTTCTATCTACTTTCTCTACAAAAGCTTTTACATAATCACTTTTCGGATTGGTTAAAATATCCTCTGCAGTTCCGATTTGTTCGATAACTCCATCTTTCATAATTACAATTCGGTCACCAATTTTTATTGCTTCATCCAAATCGTGCGTTATAAAAACAATGGTTTTTTGTAAAGTTTCTTGTAATTCTAATAACTGATCTTGCATTTCTGATTTGATTAACGGATCTAATGCCGAAAATGCTTCATCCATCAATAAAACCTCAGGATCATTTGCAAGAGCTCTTGCCAAACCAACTCTTTGTTGCATTCCACCAGATAGTTGCGATGGAAACTGATTTTCAAAGCCATTAAGACCAACAATATCAAGTGCTTTTTGGGCTTTCTCTTCTCTTGTTTTTTTATCTTCACCTCTAATTTCTAAACCAAAAGCAGCATTATGAAGCACAGTTTGATGAGGCAATAAACCAAATTTCTGAAAAACCATGCTCATTTCCTTTCTTCTTACTTGCAATAAATCTTTGTTGTTTTTATCTGTAATATTATCATCATTAATAAAAACTTTACCAGCAGTTGGTTCGTTTAAGCGATTAAGACATCTCAACAAAGTTGATTTTCCGCTACCAGAAAGTCCCATTATTACAAAGAATTCGCCTTCGTAAATTTCAAAACTTGCTTTATTGATTCCGACTGTACAAGCAGTTTTTTCTAAAATTTCTTTTTTAGAAAATCCTTTATCTAACAATTCTAAAGCTTTTTCTTTTTGCTTCCCGAAAATAATTGTGAGATCTTCTACTTTTAATTTTACTTTTTTGTCATTTTGTAAACTATTCATAGACAGTTTTTTGGTTAAACTAATGACATAAAAAATTGATATTGAATAAAAATGTGATTAATTGAAACGTTTAATCATTTCAATTATAAAAAATGGCTAATACAAAGTATTAAACATCACTATTCATTTTATTTCAAAAAAATTAAAACTCTTTTCGATTAAGAGTATTTCATGTAAAAAAGAAAAATTCTTTTTAATGATTTAGAAATTCAATTACCAAATGGCAATGTAAACAAGCAGTAAATCGAACAACTTGAAATCTGTACAAAAATCTGTTCAGATGAAAAACGAATAAATCGTATCAATTTCTTATGACATTGCAAATTTACGAAAATTAAAATAAATGAATATTTATCACATTATTTCACTGATATTAAGCTAATTACAAACAACCAAAAAGTTTATGTTATTCAGAAATTAAAAACAAAGAAAATCTTACTTTTGAATCTCATAGAAAAAAAATGAAAAATGAAGTATATATTTTTGACACTTGCAATTATTTTCGAATTAGTTGGAACAAGTTTTTTAAAGAAATCTGAAAATTTTTCTAAAATTATCCCAAGTATTGTAACTGTAGTCGCTTTTGCTTTTTGTTACTATTTTTTCTCACATGCTATAAAAACAATTCCATTAGGTGTTGCTTATGCAATTTGGGCTGGAGTTGGAATAATTGTCACCGCTCTTATTTCTGTTTTTATTTTTAAACAACCAATAGATTTGGCTGCAATTATTGGTATTATTTTAATTGTTGGTGGCGTTGTAGTAATTAATTTATTTTCTAATACTTCTACAGAATAAATCAAAAAAATAATAAAAATGAAAGCCTTTCTAGAACTAGAAAGGCTTTCAAAACTAATTAAAATATATAGAAAGGGTTGATTTATTTTAATATAATAGTTTTATGTATTCTGAAAAACTATTATTACGATGACAATTAAAACTACAAATATCATTTCTCTACAAAATCTTCTTAAATTATTTATTATCAATCTACTTTTTCAAAATAATGATAAGTAGCTCGACTTATTTCTTCAAACAATTTTTCTGTTACAATTCTATCTTCTTGTATATTTTTGAAAAAAATTGATAAAATGATTGGTTCTCCACTCGATATTTTAAAAATCCCAATATTATTCATTGCTGCTCGAATATTTTCTTCATTTACATCAGAAATTCCTGTTCTATGTGCCAATTCTGTATTTTTTGGTAAACCAGCTTTCATCCAAGTCAAACCTCTAGAAGTTTCGACCATAAGTTGATACAAATATTTAATAGAATTTTCACTTAATATTTTACCTAAATAAAATTTTTCTAATAAATCTGTTGCAGCTTTAGATGTTGTTACATTCACATATAAATTATCCCAACTATTCATTTCAGCTTCATCTTTCTCAATTACAATATCATTTATCCCTTGTTTTTTGATGTAGTTTTCAACATTTTTTGTTCCACCAACTAATCTAAAAAGTATGTCACAAGTATTGTTATCACTATGAGAAACAGTATATCTCAATAACTCATCTAACGTAATTTCTATATCTTGATTTGGATATTTTTCTCTCAAAGGACTCCAAGTATTTTCTGATAATTCTTCTTTTTGGATAAATACTTTCTGATTCAATTTTAAAATTCCACGATCAACTTGATCTAAAACAGCCAAAGTCAAATGAAATTTAAAAACACTCATCATTGGCATTAAATCTTGATCGTTAATAGCAATCGTTTCTTGAGTTTCTATATTCTTAATTGATATAGCTGCAGTTAATTTTTTTTGATAAATGATTTTTTCAATCTCATTCTTCAAATTTGTATGAGATTGTGCCATAATCATAGAGCTTAAAAAACAACTCAATATGATTGTATAAATTTTAAAAATCCTCATTTAATCAACTAAAATTCTAACCTTGATGCAAATATAAACAAACTCACTAAATAGTGATATTATTATTTTATAAATTTGCATTTCCTATTTTAAATCTTTTATGGATAATCAAAACAAAAAATCTCGAACAAAAAATAAAGAAAAAAGTAAAGATGAATTCCTTAATGCAGTTGGTGAAATATTAAAAACAAAAGGTTTTAATGCCCTTAAAATCAATGATATTGCTAAAGAGGCAAACTTAGATAAAAAACTGATTTACAATTACTTTGGAGGTTCTGATCAATTGTTAGACGAATATATACAATCTAGAAATTATTGGGGAAATGTAAAACACGACAAAGTTAATTATCAATACAACGACGGCGGAAAAAGTTTTGCTAAACAAGTTTTGCATCAACAATTTGATTATGGATTTGAGAATAAAGAATTTCTAAAAATCATTTTGTGGCAACTTTCTGAAGAAAGAGATTCACTAAAAAAAATGAAAAAAGATATGGAAGCTAATGGTGAAGTTCTTTTTAATTCTATTACAGATGATTATTTCGAAGAAAACGCAACTAAATTTAGAAGTATTGCCGCAATTTTAGTGTCTGGAATTTATTACCTCAATTTGTTTTCTGATCTTAATAAAAGTACTTTTTGCGGAATTGATATTGAGTCTGAAGAAGGCAAAAAATCAATTAAAGAAGCCATTGATTTTATCTTAGATAAATCTTACGAAGAATTAAAAAAATAGCATTAATTCAACTGAATTTTCTTAAACTCTTTTGGCGTCATACCTGCTTGTTTCTTGAATAAACGACTGAAATATGAAGCGTTTTCAAAACCTAATTCATAAGCAATTTCAGAAACGGACTTCTCTCCTAGTCTCAATAAGTTTTTAGCTTCGGAAATTAATGATAAATGTATCAGCTCAATTGCAGTTTTACCAGTTTCTTGTTTCAAAACGTCACTTAAATATCGAGGTGAAATATTTAATTTTTCTGCCATAAAATTTACAGTTGGCAAACCTAAATTTTCTAAATTTCCATCAATAAAATAGCTTTTCAATATTTCATTAAATTTCGAGATTGTTTTTCCTGAAAGTTGTTGACGATCAATAAACTGACGTTTAAAATATCGTTGTGCATATCTCAGAATTGTTGCAACATGACTTAGTATAATTTCTCGGCTATATTCATCAGGATTATTAAAATATTCTTCTACAATTTTGTTATATAGTTCCCAAATCGTTTGCTCTTCTTTTGGTGAAAGATGCAAGGCTTCATTAATTTCATAATCAAAAAAACTGTATTGCTCTATGGTTTTGAACAAATCATTTCCTTTCAGATAATCTTCATGAATCATAATCATGAATCCATTTTCTTCAAATTCTAGACCTTTCAATTCTAAAATTTGTCTTGGTTTAGCAAAAAACATCGAACCATTTTCATGATCTAGTTTAGTTCTACCATACATGACGTGTCCAGATTTTATTTTCTTAAACGCAATTACATAACAATCAGTAGTAAACTCTCTGTCTCCCAATTTACACTCTGACATACAACCAACCAAACCAAATAATGGATGTTCTGGAGTTCCCCAAGTATTGTCTTGATACATTTCTGATAACGATTGGTAATGATGCATAAATTAAATCTAATAATTTAAAGTAAAATTAAATAAATAATGTTTTGATTATTGACATAAATCTACTAAATCCTAGTACATTTTTACGTTTAGGATTGATTAAAAATTATAAAAAAACTCTATCAAAAATAAAAATGATAGAGTTTAAACAATTTTATTGATGTCTTTAAATGATTTCTAAATGTGTGCTTAATGCAATTCTGTTCCAACTATTTATAGTTATTACGGCAATTATAATTTCTGCAATTTCGGTTTCTGTAAAGAACCTCAAAGCAGATTCATAAGTTTCTTTTGTCAAACCTTTATCTGCAATATTGGTTATTTCTTCTGCCATAGCTAATATCACTCGTTCTTCTTCTGTAAAAAACTTTTGAGCTTCTCGCCATACGCTTAATATAAAAATTCGTTGTGCAGTTTCGCCATATTTCAATGCATCTTTTGTGTGCATATCCAAACAATAAGCACAACCATTTATTTGCGAAACTCTTATTTTTATTAATTCTTTTTGAATTGGACTTAAGGTTGATTTTGCTAAAAAACCTTCTAAACCTAGCATTGCTTTGTATGCTTCTGGTGCAACTTTGTTGATCTGAATTCTACTTTCCATTTTGTATTTTTTGATAGATCAAAGTTCAGAATTAGTATCTTGAAAAATCTTAAACTGGTTTAAGAAAAACCTTTTTTACGAATTTCACTTAAATATTCTGGTGTAAAACCTAAAAAAGAAGCAACCATATATTGTGGTATTCTTTGCAAAAAAGCAGGATATTGTTGATTGAAATGCCAAAAGAATTGTTCTCTAGTCATTTCACTAGAAAGTTTCATTCTCATTTGTGAAGCCGCATAAGCTTTTTGATAAATGATTTTAAAATAAATATTTAAAATTGGAAATCTTAAACACAACTTTTCCATCTTATCTTTAGAAATGATTAATAGATCTGTTTTTTCTACTGTTTGTATATAAAACTCAGATGATTTAGAAGTTATTAATGAAAAATCTTCTGTCATCCACCAATTTTCTATAGCAAATTGTATTGTTTGTTCAGTTCCTTTATCGTTGATATAATATTTTCTCAAAATTCCTTTTAAAACAAAAAAATATTGATCACAAACTTTTCCTTCTTCTAATAAAATATGTTTTTTTCTAAGATTTAATTCATCAAAATAAATCAATATTTCTTCAAAATCTGATTCAGAAATTGAAATAAATTGATTCAAATGTGTATAAAAATTAACATGATTCATACAGATTAATACTTTAGTAAAAAGATTTTATAAATATAACAGATTCAAATCAATAATAAATATTTTCGGTTTATATAAGCTTAAATACCTAATATTTTGATTGATAAATGTGATAGAAATTCGCTGATTTGTACTAATTTAAACAAACTTTAAAAACGAATTTTGTTTCATAAATTTTAAAATAAATAAAAAATGAAAGCAATCTTATTACATACACCAGGTAGTGTAGAAAATCTTGATTATCAAGAAATCGAAAAACCAACAATTAGTGAAGGAGAAGTTTTAATAAAAGTTAAAGCAATTAGTATAAATCCAGTCGATGTTAAAAGTCGAGAAGGAAAAGGAATGTTTGGAATTTTAAAAGATTATCATCCATTAATTCTTGGTTGGGACGTTGCTGGAATTGTAGAAGAATCTAAAACAGATGAATTTGTTATTGGTGACAAAGTTTTTGGAATGGTGAATTTTCCTGGACATGGAAAAGCTTATGCAGAATATGTTGTTGCACCAGCAAATCAATTGGCAAGAATACCAGAAAATGTAAGTTTAGAAAATGCAGCAGCAAGTACTTTAGTTGCCTTAACTGCATGGCAAGCTTTAGTCGTAAATGGTAATGTTCAGAAAGGACAAAAGGTATTAATTCATGCGGCTTCTGGCGGAGTTGGACATATCGCTGTACAAATTGCAAAATATTTAGGAGCGGAAGTTACAGGTACATCTTCTAATAAAAATAAAGATTTTGTTTTAGGTTTAGGTGCAGATCATCACATAGATTATCATGATTATAATTGGCATAATCAAAACCGTGAATATGATTTTGTTTTAGATACAATTGGAGGCAATAACATCGATAATTCTTTGGCTGTAACAAAAGTAGGTGGAACGATAATTAGTATTCCGTCTGGATTAAATGAAGAAGTTACCGAAAAAACAAAATCGCAAGGAGTTAATGGTTATTTTATTTTGGTTGAATCTAATGGCGAACAAATGAAACAAATCGCAGAATTATTAGAAAAAGGAATTATTAAACCATTTATTTATAAAAAATTCTCATTTGATGAAATGAAAGAAGCACACACAGAGCAAGAAAAAGGTAGAACAGTTGGTAAAATTATTATCAAGTTGTAAATGTAAAATTAAAAACCCTTCATTTTAATAAGATGAAGGGTTTGATTTATTGGTTCACAAAAATCTTAGATTAATTAGTTTTTACTAATTCTACACGTCGATTTTTAGCTTTATTTTCTTCAGAATCATTCGCAACTAAAGGTTTTTCTGCTCCAAATCCTTTAGCTGTTAATCGCGACTTATCAATGTTTTGACTAATCAAAGAATTCATTACTGTATTCACTCGTTCATCAGATAACTTTTTATTATGAGTTGCTTCACCAGAATTATCTGTGTGACCTTCGATTGCAATTTTTAAAGAATTATTCTTATTCAATGCTTCTGCAATTTGATTCACTTCTTCTTTACCTTCTGCTGTAAGATTCGATTTATCTAAATCAAAATTAATGTATAAGATAGATTTTCCTTTTTCTGTTAAATCTTTTACAATATCATCAGCAGTGACTTTTGTTATCGTTTGCTTAAAATCTTCTTCTTGTAAAACATTTAGTTTACCACTTGCATTATTAGAAGAAAATTGTACATAAATATTTCCTTTATCTTTACTTCTAATGACATAAAATTTTATGTTTTCACCTGCATAACCAATATCACCTTCATCTCCTTTGTTTGGATCTTGTTTGTAATATTGCTCGTATTCTTCTTTTGTAATTTCTCCATCAAAAATTTTCACAGCGCCAACAGAAGTTAAATAATCTTCCATGCTTTTTTCAAAATAACGTTGAGAATATTCTTCACCTTGCTCTTTTGCAACATTTATTTTGTATAATCTTCCTTCAAAAGGAGTCATGACACCATTAATCGGAAAGTAACAAACATCAAATTTTTTCTCTAAAGGTTTATTCATAGATTTTAAACCTTCTGGTAAATTAATAAAAGGAAAATCGCCAATATCTGCATTAGAAAATGGAATAGACTCTAAATCAAACTTTTGTTCGGTTTGATTTGTAACTGTGTCTTGTACTTCAGTTTTTTCTTCGTTTTGAGGCTGATCTGCTTCCTTAGAATTGTTACAAGAAATAACGAACAATGCCGTTGCAAGCAGTAATGTAATTTTTTTCATATCAAATTCTTTATTCTATAATCTACTTTTCTTATTTATTGGTTTTTATTGGTTAATCTCTTTTTTCATACAAACACTGGTTTCAACATGTTCATATTGACCATAATTTGGTATAATTTTATAATTCATTTTGGTATATAAACCAACTGCATCTAACATTACTTTAGACGTTTCTAATACTGTAAATTTATAATTTATTTCTTTTGCCCAATTTTCTAATTCTGTTAAAAGTTGACTTGCAATTCCTTTTCCTCTGTAATTTTCTAGAACAAACATTCGCTTAATTTCAACTGTTTCTTCATCCATTTTTTTAAAGGCGCCACATGCTACAACTTTATCTTCATCATAACCAAGAACAACATGTTCTATTAATTGTTTCGAATTATGTTGAACAAAAAAATCATTTTCTTCTCCATTTATAATTGCTAAATATTGATCTAATTTTTCTATTAATTGATCAAAATCTTTATGATCAGAATTTGTTCTAATGTATGTTATCATTTTAATATTCTTGATTTAATAATTCCTGAAATTTTTCTAAATACTTTGATATATGGAAACCATCCATTAAACCATGATGAGCTTCGATAGAAACTGGTAAATATTTTCGATTATCTCTAACATTGAATTTTCCGAAAGTAATTTTTGGAACTGATTCTGTGCTATCTAAATTAGTTGGATGCAACAAGCCAGTAAAACCAGACCAAGGCAAAGTTGAATGTCTAATGAGATTTTTCTTTAAATCTTCATTATTCAATCGTAAACCAGAACAATTATTTACTTCTTCAATTTCCTTTTGTAATTCTTCATAAAATCGATCAAAATCTTCATCAAAATTCACAAAAATAAAACCAAATGTTTCATCTTTTCTTCCAATTGTTGCACCTGCATGAATTGCATCAAAACTGTAAACTTGATCATCAATAATTCTTAATTTGAATTCTTCTACAGCATTCACTGCAATCATAGATTTGTGTAAATAATGTGCAAAAAACGATTGATTTTTATCTTTTGCTAATTCATAAGTTTTTGTACAATCAACTTCTGTGCAAATACCGAAAAAAGGGCTTTTCATCTTCGAAAAAAACTCAAAATGTTCTTTTCTTTTCCAATTTGCAATATCCAATAACTTCATTAATCTTTTTCTTTTCTACTATATTATAAATTATTCAACGTCCAAATAATGGCCTCGTTTTTTGTTGCTCTAAAAATAGTCTGATGCGTTTCTTTCTTTTGATCAGAATATTTCCAAAGTAAATTCTTCGATTGTAGATTTTCTAAACTTTTCACTAAGTTTTTTGTGTTAACAGAAATATCTTTTGCTTTAGAACCAGCGAACCAAAATACTTTTTTAGTCGAATAATCTTTTAATAAATAATTATTTACGTTTTTCACATAATTTGAATTATTCCACCAAAGTGAAGGATCAAAAGCAATATAAAAATCGAACAAATCTGGTTGGATTAATAAAGTTTCAGTAACAAAAAGTCCAGCCAATGATTCTCCAATAATACCTTTCTTAGAAGTCGTTCGATAAGTTTCATTGATTTTTGGAATTAATTCATCTTTCAAGAATTTTCTAAAATCTTCTGATTTTCCAACAATTGGCGCAATTTCTTTATCCTTTTCTACGGTTGTTGGTGGCGTTAAATCTTTTCTACGTTGGATATTTTCTACACCAACCAAAATTATTGGTTTAATTTTTTTAGAAGAAATTAATTCATTTAATGTATTTGCAACATGCGGAAAATCTTCTTGTATTCCTCCATCCAACATATAAAGTACCGTCAAAGAATCCTTAGAAGTTTCATAATCTGAAGGTAACCAAACATTAACCACACGTTGTTCACCTAAAATTTTAGAATCTAAATTTATAGTTTGATAATCTGGAATTGGATCTTCTATTTGTGCTTTACAATTATAAAAAACAAAAGTAAAACAAGCTAAAAAAAATGTAAGTATTTTATTCATAAATTTATAGTTATTAATTATTTAACGTCATTTATCTTAACAAACGGATAAATAGAATTTATATTTTCGATTAAGTATTCAACTTCTTCTGGATAATGTCTTGAAAAAACCATATTGGTTATCAATTGTTGATTTTTATAAACTTTAACGATGCATTTCTTACCGTATTTTCCATAGTTCACTCTTTGTATTTTGAGTTCATCAAATTGATTTTCATTAAGAATTAATTTCTTAAAATTACCAATCACAATTAATCCTTTTTGTGAAAATAAATAATTCGGAATATGAGCAAATTTTCGAATAGCAATCTTAGTATATCCTTCATAAATAGTTAAGTATTTAGAATCTAATTCTCTTAATTGCTTCCTTAAAAATCTAAATCTTAAATGAAAAATTAATGCAATAGGACCTAAAAAAATCAATAGAATAAATTGCAAAGAAGCTATTGTTGGAAGAACGTACAAAATAAAATTTTGTCTGATTTCTCTACTTTTGTAAACATCATAAAAAAGATATAGAAAAAATGAAATTATACCAATATTCACAAAAAACAGAAATAAGAAAGCACCTAATTCTAATCTCCAAAGTCCTTTGAATTGTTTTTGTAAAAAATCGACTTGATTCATCTTAATTTGACTCAAAAACTTGAATGAAATGATCGTAATATGTTTTTTGATCTAAATCTAAAGTTGATAAATTTGCATTGATTTCTGTACGTTCTTTTGTGTCAATATCGTAAACTAAAATCTTGTCCGGAGTTAATAAATAAATCTTATTTTGGTAAATTGTTGGTTTTGAAATAATTTTATCTCCAATCGTTAAAATTAAATTTAATTCACCCGATTTTTTATCAAGAAAAATTAATTGTCTTACTTTCTCATTTTCTGAATAAAAATTAGAAATTCGATCAATTAAAACTTCATTTTTCAAATTGTACAAATCTTCAACTTTCGTATTATTCGATTTTAATTCATTATTTTGCCAAAGAATTTTTCCTGTTTTTATATCTAATTTATAAACCGAAGAAGCAACATTATTGGTTGCATAAATTGATTCGTTTTCTAAAAACAAATAATCCATAGAAATGTTTTGTTTCCACAAAATTTTATCAGTTAACAAATTATAACCGATTGAATTTAAGACAATTATTTTATTTTCATCATTGTAAGCATGTGGACTATAAAATGTATTACCTTTAGAATTATTGATAATTTTTTCTACTTCACCTGTTTTTTTATTAATAACAAAACATTCTAATATTCCTGTTTTATATAAATTTTTCTCATCAAAAGAATAATTATAATGTCCGTAATTTCCTATTGTTTGTGACCATTCAAATTTTCCATTGTAACGATTTATTTTGTAAACCGTTCCATTGTAATTGGCAAAAATATAATCATCTGAAATTGGTAATTCTTGATTGAAAAAATTCGTTTGTTTATTTTCTTTAGTAATTTTTATAGGAGAACTTTGCCAATAAATTTCACCATCTTTTAAAGAAATTGCATAAATAAATCCAGAACCTGTCGCTAAATAAATGGTATTTTTATAAACATGATATTCATTTGAGTTTTGACTATCATAATTCTCTAACTGTTTAGTCCAAATTATTTTACCAGTTTCATAATCAATTAAATTTAAAGTAAAATGAATGCGATCATAAACTAAAATACTTTTTTTAGAAACTCCTTCTCCATTTTCCGGTACATTTTTATTTAAAAGAATTGTAGCTTTTATATCAGTTTTAGGAATAAAATCACTGAACTGATAATTCTTATTGTCATAACCTTTTTCTCTAGAAAAATTCACAGAATGCAAAATTGGCAATAATTTAGAATTGATGTAATTTTCATAAATATTCTCAATTATCCCTCTAGAAATCAATTCTTTATTTTCGTAAATTAATTTCCATAATTCATCTTGATTAATGATTTTATCATTAGAAATGGCAGATTCTATTTTAGGATTTGTTAAAACCGTTTTAATTTCTAATTCAATTTTTGATTGCTGATCATTAACCGAAATAAATTTCAAATTCCATAAAGAAGCTAAACTTCCTTCATGCGTATATAACCATCTATAAGGTTTTTTATCCGTATTTTCTTTCAAACTTTCCTTGGTTATAAAAGCTTGTTTATCATCAAAAAGTAAAAACTCATTTTTAGAAATCTCCGTTAAATTATTTCCTTCAATTTCTTTTACATATTTAATTACCGAATCTTTTGGTGCAGAAAATTCGATTGAGGTTTTGGGCATTTTCACATTGTATTTTATATAATTCTCTAGATTTTCTTGACTAAATACAAAAGAAAAACTGAAGAACGAAAAAAGTAGTAAACAATGCTTTTTTTTCATAGATTTTAAATTTCTAACCAAATTAAAGAAAAAAAGTGAATTAGTATAAATCTGTATTTAAAACCTTATTTCTTAAACTATCAATCAAATTATGTTGTAAATTTTCATCTTGATCTTTTAAAAACTCAATCGCTTTCCATCTAACTTTCCATTTGTTAGACAATTTTAAACGATTAATATTGTGGTAAACTTCAGGAAATTGATCCATGAAATTTTCAGGTAACCAATTAACTTCTCTTTATTTGTTTGATAATCATCAATTTTAACTTCAATTTTCTTTTGCTGAGAATTAAAAGATAAATAATCAAAATCATGTAAAAGATTATTTTTTCCGACAAATTCTTTTTTTACTATCATTTTAGGAAAAGAAATATCATTCCAATTATAGAAAATACCATTAACTTCAATTCCTAATTCACTTAAAGTTATTTTATTATTTAGGTTCTTCAAATTTTTATAAAATATTTTTCCATAACTAATAATTAAAGAAATTGCTATAAAAAAAAGCAATAAATCTTTCATCATTGTTCTGTACTCAGTCAATTTGTAATTAACCTCGAACAACAAATAAACACCAAGTGAAATTAAAATAATACTTGTGATAAAGTTTAAAATCAATTTAAAATAAGAATAGTTAATGACAACTTTTTTCATGTTAATTTATAAAGACCAATAACTAAACTTTGATCTGATTACTGATGGATTTTTAGTTTTAATTATTTTGTGAAATTCAAGGAAATTTTTATTCCAAATTGTAAAGTTATGTGCGAATTTGAAGCTTATTTCTTCTTCGTCCTTTTGTTTAATAATCACTTCCCAAATAAAACGATTATTTATTTGTAAAGAAGTTTTACGTAACTCGATTATATCAGAAAGTAAATAAGTCAATTTTTCTGATTTTCTATTGAATACATAAAAATTATCTTCATCAAAATAATAAATATAATCTACAATTAATTGATCTTCTAAACCAAAAAGAAAAGGCTTTGTAGAAATTTTTTTATAAGAATTTAGAACATTCGCTGATTGATTAAATTCGATTTTTTCTGATTTCTGATTTCTATTTTTTATGAATTTCACATAAAATTCTTTCAAAATTAAAAGAAAGAAAAAGAAGCTAATGACGAGAATTAATACAAAAAAATAAATTCCTAAATCATCGTAAAACAAATTCAATGTTAAAATTAAACTAAAATAAAGAATTGAATAAAGTATTAATTTTTTTATCATTTTTTGAGTTGAAAACTGTGGTTTAAAGATAGAAATTTAATCTAGATTTTTTGGATTGATTTTGTAATGAAAAGTCAAAACTTTCAAATTCCACAAAGTCAAGGTTTGTTTAGCAAAGATTTCTTGATTTTCTGAATAAACAATTAATTTATCTCTAAATGAACGAATATATTTTGCCCAAAAATTATGTTGAGCATCATTTAATAAAAAATAAAAACCAGCTTCTTCAAACCATTTACCAGAAGAATCTAAGATTAATTCACCTTTTTCACCAACCAAAACTTTCAAAATTACAGTTGCATTTCCTTTTGGTAAAGGAAAAACCGCTTTTACGCAAGTTTCACCTGAAGGTAATTTACACGTATCATAAACGCCAGAATAAATGATTTTACCACTTTTCTCAAATTTTCTTAACCAAATTGTATATTTAGTTTCATGATTTGTTTCTTTTTTTAAAGTGATGATTTCACTACTTATTGATTCTGAATTATTTGAGTTTTTAAAAGGAACATTCAATTGATTGATTCTTCTACTAAATAATTGGTTAACTAAAAATCCAAAAGTAATAAAAATCGGGTTCCATTTTACTTGAAAATCTAATTGATAATTTGCTGTATTGATATAAAAATCAATCACATTTGGAGATAATTTTTGTAAATCTTTAGTAGATAAATTAAGCTGTTGAATCGAATTCAAAATGCCTTTTTCTATTGAATTTCTCTGAATAATTAATTGTTCTTTCTCAGCTAATTGATTGATAAATTTTTCACCAATTCCGTCTATTTCGCCAAAAGGACCAATTAACCAATCATTTGTTTTTGGATTGAATTTTCTACCGAACAGTATCACCCATTGCTGAGTAAACCAATCTTGCAATTTTTGCATTTTATGAGCGAAATTCAATAGATTAATCTTTAGTTTTTATAATAAATCCGGTTTGATTTTCCCAAAAACCATGTTCGGCTAATGCTCTAAATCTTAAAGTTGTAAATTCAAAATGAAAATCTTTTCGATCTCTTTCTTTCATAGCGTTTAGATGTCTTTTAGGATTTGGCACTTTGCTGTGACCTAGAACCATTTTTTCCATTTCTTTTTGAGATTTCCATATAGAGAAAGTCGAAATTACGTTTGGTAAACTTATAGAAGCCAACGATAATGTAGCAGAAGCATCATCTCTAACTAATTTTTCTACTGGTCTTCCCCATTTTAGAAATCGAGGAATTTGTAAAAATTTCATTCTTGCAATTGTTATCGCAACAACAGCTTCATTCTCATCTAACTCAATTGTTTCTTTAGGAATTTCGAATCCACTAATTTTCCCCCATTGTCTAACGAATTGTAGTTTTAGGTACCAAGAATTTGCCAAAATTTTTCCAGAGGAAGTTGTTTCTAAAAATTTGTCAAAATCAGATTCATTTTCCCATTGAGCGAAACAAACAATTTTATTTAATTTGAATCTTGACAAAGAAAAAATTGGTGTTCCTAATTTCATGTAAACCATCGTTTCCGAATGAATTAAACCTTTTACTTTTTCAGTTTTTGGTGAATTTAAAAGAAATTTAACCGCTTGATGAAAAGGTAATTTTATTAAATGATAAGTATAAAAACTCATTTACATATAGTATTAAAACTTTTAATGATTTATTTTTTTAGTATTATTTTCTTCCCATTTTTTCCAAGCATTTTTATCACCTTTAAGCCAAATTAAGTATTGCTCAATTATATTTTTTGAAATATCATCGTTACCAAAAATTTTATTTCCAACATTCCTATCAAGAAAATAAATTAACAACCGAGAACCTCCATTAATACTCCAATTATTCCGAATCCACATTCCTAATCCTCCTGTATGTGAATTAAACTCATTCAGATCCTCACTTTTCAAGAGTTTTTCTCTTAATTCATAATCTACTAATTTATCTAACTCAATCATACATTCATACATATCAATCGGTATATAAATTCCATCGATATACTCGTCTGTAAATCTTTTTTTTCTTTTATTTTCTTCTAAAATTTTAAAATCATTTGTCATTTTTTTAGCGATTTTTTTCTTAAAATCTCTATAACCTCCTAAAATAAGAGTCATATAAATTTTTGAGTCTGATTCTGTAATAAAATCTGATTGAAATTTTGTTGAATTAATGAAGTTTTTAATCTTTGATTCATCAAAGATAGAATCCATATTTATTTTTTCTATTTCAAAATTTCCATCAAAATCTAAATAACCATTTAATTGAATGAAGAATTGTTTATACTTTGAAAATTTAGGATCATCTAAAGGTGTATACTTTAATTTAGATAATTTACCTATACTTATCAATAAATCTTCATTATTCTCTTTACTAATTAACTGATAAGCATTATTATACGGAAATTGATAATATGAAATTTTCGGTTCTATTTTTTTATAATCTTTTATCTGATTATAAATAGAATCAAAGCTTAAATTAGATTTAATTAATTCGCCATTATTTAAATCAAAAATGCTTACTTTCTCTCTAGAATCTGTTATATATATAGTATCGTTATGATTTAACACAAAATTGTTTTTAAGAAATAATGATTTGTCATTTAGTTCACTCCCATTATCTATGTTACTGAAATAAAACATGTTACAATTTCCTTTTTTAAGATCACATTTTAAAAACTCATCAGTTTTAAAAGCTTTAACTAATTTACCATCTACATAAAAGGTCACATTTTTACTTTCTTCTGTTTCATCATCATATTCATTATGAATGTAAATAATTTTACGTCCATCATTACTTATCGCACAAAAAAATGGATAACCATCATACAAGTCAAATGATCTATTTATTTTATAAATTTCTTTTGGATTAGCTTTATAGTAAACAAATGATTCACCCTTTAAATTTGGAAAACTATCATCGTAGGATTTTGAAACAAGTTTAAATTCACCATTATAAGAAAATGTTTCTGAAAAAGGTACAATTTGCATAGAATATTGACTAAATGTATAACTACATAAATTGAAAAATATATAAAAAAGAAACTTATATCGCATGCAATAAAATTTAATAAATCATTTTAATTGAATAATAACAAACGTAAATTTGTACATCAAAGTAAAAATAATGAAAAATCTTTTTTTAACATCTTCTTTTTGTGATGTAGCTCAACTTTTAGAAAATTTTTGTGGTTTTGAGTTAATTGGAAAAACAGTTTCTTTTATTCCAACCGCAAGTATTGTTGAAGAATATACACTTTATGTAGAAAATGATAAAAAAGCTTTTGAGGATTTAGGAATCATTGTGAATGTTTTACACCTAAATCAGTCATCAGAAGAAGAAATTACAATTGCTTTAAACGAAAATGATATAATTTACATTTCTGGTGGAAATACTTTTTATTTGCTTCAAGAATTGAGAAAAACTAAAACAGATCAGAAAATCATCAAACAAATAAATAATGGTAAATTATACATTGGAGCTTCTGCAGGAAGTATGATTTTAGCTCCAGATCTCAATTATATTAAAGAATTAGATAATCCAGAGAAAGCGAAAGATTTAACCAATTTTAAAGGATTAAATGTCATTGATTTTTATCCACTTCCTCATTTTGGAAATCAACCTTTCACAGAAATTGTCAATAAAATTTATAATGAAAACAAAGATTTACTTCATTTAATTCCAATAAATAATTCGCAGGTTATTGCAATTAAAAATAATGAAATGAACATTTTAGGTGATAATTGATTTACTATGAAAAAAGAGAATTCAACTCATTCTATCAATCAAGAAATCTTAAATAATTTTTGCGAAACGCATAAAATACTTTCTCAAATTACAGGTAGATGGAAGATTTCTCTTGTACTTGCTTTAGAAAATAAAACTTTACATTATTCGGATTTTAAACAAATTTTGCCAACAATCACAGATCGCATTTTGACAAAACAATTGAACGAACTTAAAAATGATGCAATTTTAATAAATGATAAAAGTAAAACCGAATCTATTTATTTTTTAACTGAAAAGGGAAAGAAAATCTTACAATTACTTCATTACATCAAACATTTGAATCTTCATTAAAATTTACATTTTCTAAAAATTCAATAACTTCACCATTAGGACTGTAAACCAATGTATTTCTAACATTTATAGATTTTTTCTTATTACTTAGCGATAATTCTAATACATTTCCACTCAAATCTTTTGCACCAAATTTAAGAGCTTCTAACCTAGCCTTTTCAGCATTTTTCACAGTAAAACAAATGTGTAAAATAGCATTTTCAACAAATCCTTCATTATCTTTTCTAATTCGTCCTTGAGTTGGAATAACTGAATCAGAATCGAATAATTCTATGTAACAATTAATTTGATTATTGTAAAGCATCATTCCTTTTTTGATATTGAAACTTTCTAAACTCCAAGAATGTACTTCTACAAATCCCAAAGCTTGATAGAAAATTAAGGTTTCTGTAAAATCTTCAACTTTTATCGAATAATGATGAAATGCTACAATATTTTCTGATAATTTCATGTTATTAAAATTTTATCAAACTTATCATATTCTTACTTTTCTAACGAATACTTACAAAATTGTTAGTTAATATTTTAAACCTTAATTTCGATATAAATACTTACAATCAATTGATTACTAAATATTTCGTATTTTAGATATTCGTTTTATCTAAAAGTTTTGATTTATGAATGCAATTTTTAAGGATTTTAAGTTTGAGATAGGAACACATCGTCAAAAAAATATCATTTGGATAAAATTCAATTATAGTAAAGAAAATCTTGCCATTCTCCATCAGTTTTGTAAACCAAAATTTTCTAATACTTACAAATGTTGGTACACTTTAAATACGAAATCTGCAAGATATTTTTTCGGTATTGATGAAACATTTGTTCATGTTCAAAATAAAATTCCAACAATAAATCAAAACGCTTATCGAGATTATATAAATCAATTGATTTTAAAATCTTACAGCAAAAATACCATCGAAACTTACCGAAAAGAATTTGCTACATTTTTATATTTTATTAACGATCAAAAAGTAGAAAATTTTACTGCAGATCAATTACAAGCTTATTTTTTACATTGTGCTGTAAACGATAAATTATCAGAATCTACGATCAACAGTAGAATTAATGCCATAAAATTTTATTACGAAAAAGTTCTTCACAGTAAACGAATGTTTTTTGATATTCCACGTCCAAAAAAGCCTTTACAACTTCCTAAAACCCTAAACAAACAAGAAGTAAAAGCCATTTTTTATCACACAAAAAACATCAAACATTTGATGATTCTTAAACTTTGTTACGGAATGGGTTTACGTGTGAGCGAGATTACCAATCTAAAATTAATTGATATTGACAGCGAAAATATGGTGGTGAGAATAGAACGAGGTAAAGGTAAAAAAGATCGTTTTGTGAGTTTACCAGAAAGTATTTTAGAAGATTTACGAAATTATTACAAAGAGTATAAACCAAAAACTTTTTTGTTCGAAGGTCTTCATAATCAAAATTTATCCATCAGAACAATACAACTAATTTTTAAAAATGCTCTTTTAAAAGCTAATATTCACAAAAAAGTTGGGATACATTGTTTACGACATAGTTACGCAACTCATTTGCTAGAATTAGGTACCGATATTTCTCATATTCAGAAATTACTAGGACACAATTCAATTTCTACAACTTTGGCTTACACACATGTAACGAATCAAACATTGAGAAAAGTTATTTCTCCATTGGATCAACTTTAGAAAATTTTTCTTAATTTGAATCAATTTTATTGATTTTATGAGTGGATCTTCTAAAAAATACATTCCAAACAATATCTTATTACAAATAGGTTATTTGTTTATCATCATTTTGCTTTGTTATGTTTTATTAAAAAACGTTGTAACTTTTTTACCTGGCGTTTTAATGGCTTTATGCTTGTACGTCATTTTACTCAATCCTTTACGATGGTTAGTTGACGAAAAAAAATGGAATAAAACTTTAAGTGTCATCGTATTGATGCTCGCAAGTGCTATAACAATTTTAGGATTTCTTTACATCATGATCCAAACTTTAACCAAAAAAGTTATTGTGATGTTTGCTGATCAAAAGAACTTACAAAAAACTATAGATCAAGTGATTCAACAACTTCATCATGAGTTCAATATCGATATTCTTTCACAAGAAAATGTTGGAAAAATTGCCGAATTCTCTTTTCGTTTCTTAGAAACTTTACTCAATGCATCAGCAAATAGTTTAATTCAGATTGGGGTTGCTTTCATCATTTTATATTTTATGTTGATGAATAACAAAAAACTAGAAATTTGGTTCTACAAATACATTCCATTCAAAGAAAAAAACCTCAAGAAAATGAATTCTGAGCTTAGAAAATTAATTATTTCTAATGCAGTTGGAGTTCCAATAACCGCTTTGTTACAATCAGTAATTGCTTACATTGGATATTTGATATTTGGTGTAGAAGATGCATTTGTATGGTTCATTTTAACTGTATTTGCCGCTATGTTACCAGTTGTTGGAGCAGCATTAATCTACGTTCCTATTTGTATTTACCTTTTTGCTATTGGTGAAACAACTAATGCAATCTTTTTATTAATTTATAGTTTTGTAATTGTCGGTTTATCAGATAATCTTATTCGATTTATTTTACAGAAAAAAATGGCGAATATTCACCCATTAGTTACTATTTTTGGAGTAATTGTTGGTATAAATCTTTTCGGGTTTATTGGGATAATTTTTGGACCGATTTTATTTTCTGTTTTCTTTTGGTTAATAAAATTATATCAGTTTGAGTTCATCGATCCCAATCCTGAAGATTAAATTATAAATGTAATGATAGCAAAAGAAGAAATTAAATTAGAGAGTTTTAAATATTTCAAGCCATTAGAAATCAGATGGAATGATTTGGATCCGATTGGACATGTAAATAATGTATTTTATATAGAATATTTTCAGATTGGTAGAGGAACTTACATGACAGAAATGTCTGAAAGTTGGGATTGGACAAAACACATGTTTGTTATTGCTAATATTTCTTGTAATTATTATAAAGAAATCAATTTATCGTCAAAAAATGTTCGTTTAGGCGTTAGAGTAACTTCTATTGGCACAAAAAGTTTCGAGTTGCAATATGTTATTATCAGTGATCGACATGATGAAAAACCAATTATTCATGCGATGGGAACTTCAACTCAAGTTTTAATTGATCTTAGTATAAAAAAATCAATCGAAATTCCTGTTTGGCTACGAACAGATATCATAGAATATGAACCTGCTTTGTGATTATAAATTATTATAATATTCCTAAATTAGTAAAAATAATCAATAAATATTTTTGTTATTTGGGGGTTAAATTTTGAGTCAATGTCTTTTCTACTAAAGAATTAGAAATTAGCTTAGCAATTCTAATTCGAAAAACAAATCTCACATTCTTCCCCCTTTTTCAATTCGATCAAATGAAAACAATTATTCTTTTCAGGCACGGAAAAAGTCGTTGGGATGAGAACGTTGCAGATCATCATCGTTCCCTCAATCAAAAAGGAATTGATAGAAGCCAATTAATTGCAAAATACCTTAAGAATATCATTAATCTTAACGATTATTCTATTCATTCTAGTTTCGCAAAACGTGCTTTACAAACCGCAGAAATCGCATCAAACGAATGGAATAATCAATCGATTAATACAGAAAAAGAGTTATATACTTTTTCTACAAACGAATTGACAACTTGGATAAAGCAACAAAATACAACTAAGAATTTAATTATTTTTGGACATAATCCTGCTTTTACACATTTTATAAATTTATTTACTGATGAAAATTTAGATAATTTATGGACTTCTGGTTTAGCTAAAATTGATTTTGATATTGATGCTTGGTCAGAAATAAAACACGGAGAATTATCTTTACTCCTCAATCCTAAAACTTTATAAAAAATGACAAAATATATCAATAGAGAAATCAGTTGGCTACGATTCAATGCTCGAGTTTTGCAAGAAGCCGCAGATCCAACTGTTCCACTTTTAGAAAGAATTCGTTTTTTAGGAATTTATTCTAACAATCTAGACGAGTTTTATTCGGTTAGATATTCTGCAATTTTACGTTCTATTCAACTAAAAAATGTTGAAAAAGTTTATAAAAACATTGTTGATAATCAGACAGATGAAGAATTAATAGAAGAAATAAATCAAGTTGTTTCTGAGCAAAGAATTATTTATGATGATTTGTATGATGTGTTATTTAATCAACTAAAAGAAGAAAACATTTATGTTGTAGATGATCAAAACATTCCAAATGAATTTGTTGATTACATGCACGAAACTTTTTACAAAGAATTCGATCATACAATTGGAGTGATGATTTTGGATGATCATAGAAAAGCGCCACAATTACGCGATGGAGATTTTTATTTAGCCGTAAAAATCATCATCAAAGGTGAACCTAAATATGCGATAATTTCTTTACCAACAGATATTTTCCCAAGATTTATTACGCTACCTAAAATTGATGACAAACAATATGTAATTTACATAGAAGATATTATTCGTTATCATTTAAAAGATATTTTTAAGATTTTTGATTTTGATTCGATTGAAGCGCATTCGATAAAAATCACTCGTGATTCTGAATTAGACATGGATAACGACTTAGAACATACCATTTTAGAAAAAGTTGCCATCGGATTAGAAGGAAGAAAAAAAGGTGAACCTGTTCGCATGGTTTATGATAGAGAAATTGCAGATGATACCTTGACTTTCATTCTAAAAAAATTAAATTTAGATGAATTTGATAGTATAAATCCTGGTGGACGATACCACAATAAAAGTGATTTGATGAAATTTCCAAACCTTGGAAATAAATCACTTACATACCAAAGAATAGAACCTATACAACAAAAGAAGTTTTTAAATTATAAGTCTTTCTTCAAATATTTTTCAGAAAACGATCACATCATGTATGCGCCATATCATGATTATTCTTTTTTCTTGAAATTCCTTAGAGAAGCAGCAATTGATCCTAAGGTTAAAAAAATAAAAATTACAATTTATCGTGTTGCAAAAGATTCACAGGTTCTTAAATCATTGATTAATGCATCAATAAACGGAAAAGAAGTTACTGCAGTTTTAGAACTTCGTGCACGTTTTGATGAGGCCAACAATGTCACTTGGTCGAAACGTTTACAAGACGCTGGTGTGAATGTTATTTTTGGTGTCCCAGGTCTTAAAGTTCACTCAAAAATTGGTTATATAGAACGTGAAAGTGAAGAAGGATATGCAGAAAAATACGTGTTTGTAAGCACAGGTAATTTTCATGCAGGTACAGCAAATGTTTATTCAGATTATACCTATTTTACATCAAAACTTACGATTGCAAGCGAAATAGAACGTTTATTCAAATTTTTTGGTGCAAATTATTTGTCACATTCTTATAAGAAATTATTGGTTTCGCCTTTTCAAACTCGTAAGCGAATTATTAAATTCATCAAACGTGAAATCAAAAATCATCAAAAAGGTTTACCATCAGGAATCAATATCAAATTAAACAGTTTAAGCGATAAACAAATCATCGATTTATTATATAAAGCTTCGCAGAAAGGAGTTAAGGTTCGATTAATCGTGAGAGGAATTCATAGTTTAATTCCACAAATCAAAGGTTTATCAGAAAATATAGAAAGTATTTCTGTGGTTGATAAATTTTTAGAACATCCACGAGTTTATTGGTTTCATAATGATGGAAATGACGCTGTTTATATTTCTTCTGCAGATATTATGGAGAGAAATTTAGATTTCAGAATAGAAGTTGGTTGCCCAATAGAAGATCCAGACGCGAAACAATTAGTGATGGATACTTTTGATTTGTGTTTTAATGATAATGTAAAAGCAAGATTACACGATGCCGAAACCAGTTTAGAATACCGTAAAAATGATTTAACGCCTAACCGATCTCAATTTACAACCTACAATTATTTAAAAAAATTAGAAGAATCCAATGAGAATTAGAAAATTAGCTGCAATAGATATTGGTTCTAACGCTGTAAGAATGTTGATTAATTATGTTTATGAAGAAGAAGGAAAAGAACCAGTTTTTAATAAAACAAGTTTGGTGAGAATGCCTGTTCGTCTTGGACATGATGTTTTTACTGAAGGTAAAATTTCTGATTCCACGCTTGATCGAATTGTAGATGCAATGAAATCTTATGCTTTGATGATGAAAGTTTATGGCATAGAACATTACAAAGCTTGTGCTACTTCTGCTATGCGAGAAGCTAAAAACGGAAAACACATCATCAAAATTGTAGAAAAAAAATCTGGAATAAAAATCGATATTATTGATGGAAAAACTGAAGCTGAAATGCTTTTTTCTGCAGGTTTAAATCAGTTTTTAGAAAAAGACCAACCTTATCTTTACGTCGATGTTGGTGGTGGTAGCACAGAACTTACTTACCTAAAAAATAAAAAAGTAGAAGCCTCGAAATCTTTTCCTGTGGGAACGGTTCGTCTTTTAGAAAACAAAGAAGAAAGTGATGTTTTCCCGAATATGCAAAAATGGATAAGTGAACATTTAGGTAATGAAACTATCGATTTAATTGGTGCTGGTGGTAACATCAACCATGTCTATAAATATTCTGGTGTAAAATTAGGTTTACCAATGTCGGTAACTTATACCAATCGTCATCATCGAATTTTAAAAAGCCTTACAACAGAAGAAAGAATGCAAAATTATAACATGAAACCTGACCGTGCAGATGTTGTGGTTTATGCTTTAGAAATTTATAACAAAGTGTCTAAATGGGCTCATTCTAAAAAAATATATGTCCCGAAAATTGGTTTATCAGACGGAATTATTCGTTGGTTATATGACGAAATTAAGGAGAAATAAAATCATTAAAACTAGAATTCTTAATGAATCATTAACTTTGTAAAAAATTAAATCATAATGTTAGGATTAAAATTATTAACCGATCCTCGATGGGCAAATATTGCCGAATCTAATTTAGAAGAAATTTTAACCGATCATGCTTGGTGCGAACAAAAAGCAGCAACTAATGCGATTACTTTGATTACTTACAACTCAGAACACGAAGATTTAGTTCATGAATTGACCGAAATTGCAATTGAAGAAATGGAACATTTTCAAATGGTTATTAAAATCATTAAAGAACGTGGTTATATTCTAGGTCGTGAAAGAAAAGATGATTATGTAAATCAATTGATGCGATTTTGCAGAAAAGACGGTTCTAGAAATATGGCTTTTATCGATCGTTTATTATTTGCAGCTATGATAGAAGCTCGTAGTTGTGAACGTTTTCGTGTCTTGTCACAAAACATTAAAGACGATGAACTATCAAAATTTTATTACGATTTAATGGTCTCAGAAGCGAATCATTATACAACTTTTCTAAATTTTGCTCGTAAATACAGTACAGATGTTGATGTCGATAAACGTTGGAAAGAATGGCTAACTTTTGAGGGAGAATTAATTCAGAGTTACGGAAATACACATCAAATACATGGATAAAGTCAGCTAATTGCTGACTTTTTTACTTATTACCCTACATCAATCTAAATGAATAATTTCATAACTAACTTCGTATAAAATATAAAAAACCATGATAGAATTAGGAATCGGAATGTTTGGCGATGTCCAAATAGATGAAAAAAAAGGATACATTCAACCTGCACAACAACGTTTACAAGAAATTGTAGAAGAAGTAAAATTGATGGATGAATTAGGTTTAGATTTTTTTGGAATTGGAGAACATCATCGTGAAGAATATGCTGTTGCTTCACCAGAAATTTTATTAGCAGCGCTTTCTTCTGTTACAAAAAATATAAAATTAGGAAGTGCAGTTTCTGTCATCAGTTCAACTGATCCTGTAAAATTATTTCAAGATTTTTCTACAGTCGATTTATTATCAAATGGGCGTGCAGAAATTATGGCTGGACGCGGTTCTTTTATAGAATCATTTCCTTTGTACGGATTAGATTTACAAGATTATGATGCACTTTTTGACGAAAAACTAAAACTTTTATTACAACTCAATCAAGAGAAAGTTGTGACTTGGAAAGGTCAATTCAGAAAACCATTAACTAACCAATCAATTTTTCCTAGACCGCAACAAGAGCAATTACCAATTTGGGTTGCAGTTGGTGGAACACCAGCTTCTGTTGTAAGAGCCGGAAAACTAGGTTTACCTGTTATGTTTGCAATCATTGGTGGTAATTGGAGAAATTTTCATTCATTGATCGAATATTATAAACAAGCTTATTTAGATAACGGACACGATCCTGAAAAATACCAAATTGGGGTTCATATGCATTCGTTTTTTGGTGAAAACAGCGAAAAAATAGGAAATCAATATTATCCTATTTATGCAGCACAAATGGATAGAATAGGAAAAAGTAGAAATTGGCCTCCATATCAACGTCCACATTATGATTATGGCCGAGGAATAGAAGGTCATTTAATTGTGGGTGATGTGGAAGAATCTGTAGATAAAATTGTAACCATAATCAAAGAATTTGGTTTGACAAGATTTTCTGCTCACATGGATGTTGGTAGTCCGTCGCATCTTGATATGATGAAATCGATTGAGCTTTATGGTGACAAAATTATACCAAAAGTAAAAGAAGCGTTGAAATAGTTTTCTAAAACGGTATTTATTCTAAACTAAAAGTTAAATAAGCCATAAATTAAATGTAAGGATTCTCTTTTTAAAAGTGAATCCTTTATTTTCGTGAATTAATGACAAAAAAATGATTAAAAATTTCTTTTTGCCATTTGTACTTTCATTTGGTGGTTCTTCTTTAGTAGAAGCGCAAGATTCTCGTTATAGAACTTGGGCAGTACTTAATTTCAATCAGAATTTAGGTGAAAATTTCGTGATAAATTCAGATTTTCAATACCGAGCTTATGAGGATTTGGATAAATACAATCAATTACTTTTTAGAGCTGGTTTGGGTTATCATTTAGCATCAAATAATCATACAATTTTGCTTGGTTATGCTTATGTTTCAACTAAAAATCCAATTAATAACAACGATTATTTTCAGTTTGATGAAAGTAGAATTTATCAACAATATAATTTTAAACATCAATACAGTCGTTTAAATTTCGTTCATCGAGTTCGTTTAGAAGAACGTTTAATTGATGATAAGGATTTAGAATTTAGGTTTCGATATCAATTTAATTTATCAATTCCAATCAATAATAAAAAGTTAGAAACGAATTCTTATTATGTGAAATTTTCGAATGAATTGTTTTTACAAGCTGTAGAAAATAAAACGTTTGATCGCAATCGAGCAAATGTAAATCTGGGTTATGTAATTTCACCACAATATAGTATAGAAGCAGGTTATATGCGACAAGATGTCAAAAATGATTTTACAGATCATTTGATGTTGGGCTTAACCATCAACAATTTATTTTAATAAAAAAAGCTTTCCGAAAAATCAGGAAAGCTTTTTTATTAACTAATTAATTATTTCTCTATGACTCGCAGCTAGAGCAGCTAACAAGATTAGATACTAATTCTTTTGCTACAGATTGTGAACGTTGATAATACAAAGTCTTAACACCTAATTGCCAAGCTTCTATCATCAGACGATTTACTTCTTTCACAGGTAAATCTGCAGGGATATTCAAATTCAATGATTGAGATTGATCTACAAACTTTTGACGAATCGCAGCTTGTTGTACAATTTCTAATTGAGATATTTCTTTAAATGTTTTGAAAACAGCTTTTTCATTTTCTGTTAATTCACTCATGTGTTGCACAGAACCACCATTAAGCATAATTCCTCTCCAAACATCTTCATTATCCAAACCTTTTTCTTCTAATAATTTTTTAAGGTATTTGTTTTTACGCATAAAGTTACCTTTAGATAAACCTGCTTTGTAATAATTAGATGAAAACGGCTCGATACCTGGAGAAGTTTGTCCCAAAATTGCAGAAGAAGATGTCGTTGGCGCAATTGCTAAAGTCGTTGTATTTCTACGTCCGTAACCTTTTAGTAATTCTGGTTCACCATAAATTCTTGCCAATTCTTCTGATGCTTTATCGGCTTTATTTTGAATATGTTTGAAAATTTCTGTCGTTCTCAACTTTGCTTCCATTCCTTCAAACGGAATCATGTTTTTCTGTAAATAAGAATGCCATCCTAAAACACCTAATCCTAAAGCACGGTGTCTTTTTGCAAATCGATTAGCTGCAGATAAATAATAATTACCTTCTGTTTTTTCTATAAACTCTTGTAAAACTGCATCTAAAAAGAAAATTGCTAATCTCACAGCTTCTGTATCTTTCCATTCGTCATATAATTCTAAATTCATAGAAGATAAACAACAAATAAAAGATTCGTCTCTTGATGATGGCAACATGATTTCTGAACACAAATTACTTGCATTAATTCTCATGTTTTGATCTTTGTAAACTTGCGGTTTATTTTTGTTGACGTTATCTGAGAAGAAAATATAAGGTAAACCTTTTTCTTGACGAGATTCAATAACCTTAGCCCAAACTTGACGTTTGTCCATATCTCCATCAATCATTTCTTGCATCCAATAATCTGGCACACAAACACCAGAGAATAAATTCTGAATTGGATTTCCGATAGATTTGATTTTCAAAAACTCCTCAATATCTGGATGATCAATATCTAAATAAGCAGCAAAAGCTCCACGACGCACACCACCTTGCGAAATTGTATCCATTGCTGTATCAAATAACTTCATAAAACTCACCGCTCCACTACTTTTACCATTATCGGTAACAGCAGATCCACGCTCACGTAATTCACCAAAATACCCAGAAGTTCCTCCACCAATTTTTGTTTGCATAATTACTTCACCTAACTTATGAGTAATTCCTTCTATACTGTCAGGAATATGCGCATTAAAACATGAAATTGGTAAACCTCTTTCTGTTCCCATGTTTGCCCAAATTGGCGACGATAAACTCATCCAACCCCTTTCGATCATTTCTTTAAATGGCTCTTGCAATTCTGGTTTATACAAACGTTTTGCAGCCGCAGCTGTAATTCGGTCGATTGCTCCTTCAACTGTTTCACCTTTTAAAAGGTATCCACGATTTAAGATTTGTTCAGACTCAGAATTTTTCCACCATAATTTTGGTGCATTGCCTTCAAAAATAGCATCTGCTGCTTCGTCTACGGGTAGTGAACTTAGTGGTCTATTCTCCATGGTTGAGTATTTTTATATTAGTTATTGATATGCTTTTATTAAAATAAATCGTTTGCTGTTATACTTTTGTCGTGTTTTGTATAATCAACAGGTCTTTTCGCAAAGAAATCGTCTAAACTATTTGCAAAAACTTCTTCTTCGAACCAAGCCATTGGTTGATAATCTGAAGCCGTTACATTGAAAACTTTTTCTATTCCGATTTTTACCATACTGTCATCAACTCTATATTTCATAAAATTGATTAAATCTTTTTTATTGATATTCTGAATTTCTCCTTCTTGAAAAATCCAATCTAAAATTTTCCCTTCTACTTCTATCGAATCATGAACCACTTCTCTAATTCTTTCTACAGTTTCAGCATCAAAGAAATCAGGAAACTCTTCTCTAATTTTATTCACAATGTAAATTCCTCCATTGGCATGAATTTGTTCATCAACTGAAGTCCAAGCAATGATATTCGAAACATTTTTCATGTAACCTTTGAATCGAGTAAATGATAGAATAATCGCAAACTGACTAAATAAAGAAACATTCTCGATTAAAATCGTAAACAATATCAAAGCAATAACATATTGTTTTTGATCGGTTGATTTGGTGTGTTTCAAAACACCAGATAAATATTCTACACGTTCTTTTATTACTGGAATATCCATTAATTTTTCGAACTCGCCATTGTAACCTAAAACTTCTAATAAACGAGAATAAGCTTCAGAATGTCTAAATTCACACTCAGCAAATGTAGCACCTAAACCATTGAATTCTGGTTTTGGAAAATGATCGTAAATATCGCCCCAAAAAGTTTTTACAGCAACTTCTATTTGTGCGATTGCCAATAAACTATGTTTGATAGCTGTGCGTTCTGCAGGTGAAAGATGTGAATGAAAATCTTGTGTATCTGCTGTAAAATCTACTTCACTGTGTACCCAATATGCTTTTTGTATTGCCTCTGTATAGGTTAAAATTTCTGGATATTCAAATGGTTTATAATTTACACGCTTATCAAATATTGACATAATTTTTTAGCTTTTAAGTTTTATTTTTTTCTAATCTGAGTCTTGTTTTTATCGAAATTATCCGACTAAAATTAATAAAGTATTCGCTTTAAATTCTTTAGTGATTTCTGTTACTAAAATTTCGACAATCTCAAAGTTACTTAAGTATTTTTATCTAATCATAAAACTTTGTATTAAATATTTTAAAGGTTATTAACAAGTTATTAACTGTTTAATTATCAATAATATAACCATTTGCAAATTTAGTAACTTTCAAACAAACTCACTTATAATAAGTGTTTGAGAAGAAATTAAGATGTATTACTTTTTAGTGGTATAATTTAAGAATTATTTCATAAAAAAAGGCAGTAAAAATAAATTTCACTGCCTTATAATTATATGTTTTAATTAAAAAATTTTACCAAATAACAATTCGGTCTTTCTTTGGAACAAACATTTTATCGCCTTCTTTTATTTGGAATGCATCGTAAAACGCATCGATATTTACCAAAGGACCAAATGCTCTAAAATATCCAGGAGAATGCGGATCTGTTTTTACTTGGTTAACTAGAGCTTCTTCAGTAGCCTTCGTACGCCAAATAGTTGCCCAAGATAAGAAAAAACGCTGTTGTTGCGTAAATCCATCGATTGGTGCAATCGTTCCTTTATCTTTTAAATACATCATCAAACCATCATAAGCAACTGCAGCACCACCAAGATCACCAATATTTTCACCTAAAGTAAATTTTCCATTCACAAAGGTTCCTTTTACTGGCTCATATTTATCGTATTGAGCTGCAAGTGCACCAGAAGCCGCTTTAAATTTAGCCTCATCATCAGAAGTCCACCAATTTATTAAGTTTCCATCACCATTGTATTTAGCACCAGAATCATCAAAACCATGCGAAATTTCGTGTCCAATCACTGCTCCTATTCCACCAAAATTTACTGCAGGATCTGCTTTGTAATCATAAAATGGTGGTTGTAAAATAGCTGCTGGGAAAACAATTTCGTTTGCTGATGGTCTAAAATAAGCATTAACGGTTTGTGGTGACATTCCCCAACGCGATTTATCAACTGGTTTTCCTACGTCTTTTAAATTTTCATTAAATGACCATTGACGAACAATTAAGGCATTTTCGATCAAATTTTTACCGTTAACGTGCAATGCAGAATAATCTTTCCATTTATCTGGATAACCAATTTTTACCGTAAATTTATTTAATTTTTCTAGTGCTTTTTCTTTTGTAGCAGGTGACATCCAATCTAGATTTTTGATGTGCATATCAAAAGATTTGAAGATATAGGAAATCATTTCTTCTGCTTTGGCTTTTGCTTCTGGTGGAAAATTATCTTTCACATAAATTTTACCTAACAATTCACCAACCGTTCCGTTCACATACTGTAAACCTCTTTTTTCTAAAGCTCTTTGTTCTTTTTGACCTGCTAATTTTTTACCGTAAAAATCAAAATTAATCAAATCCATTTCTTGAGAAGCTTTATCTGAAAACTCATCAACTATATGAAAAATCATGTATTCTTTGATCAAAGGTAAATTTGCATCAGTCAAAACTTTATCTAAATTCTCAAAATATTTTACTTCAGAAATAATTACGTTGTCCACGTTTACACCATAAGCTTTCATAAATTTAGCTAAATCTACCGATTTTACGGTTTTAGACAAATCAGCAACTTTGTATAAATTGTAACGTTTTTCTGGATCACGAGATTCTACAACTGTTTTTAGATTTGATGCCAATTGTTTCTCGAATTCTAAAATTTTAGGACCTTTAAGATCTTTAGTTCTAGAACCACTAAAATTGTAAATTTTATTGATATAATCAACATAATCTCCTAAGGTTTGACGATTTTTTTCATCATCAACTTGATAATATGTACGACCTAAACCTAATTTACCGCCACCTAAATAAACCGCATTGTTATTAGAATCTTTCATATCCGCACTGGCATAGAACGAGTAAAAAGGGTTTAAACCAACAGGTGTAACATCTGTAAGGTATGTTTCTAATTCTTTGATATTTTTTAGACCATTGATACGATCTATGTATTTTTGAACCGGTTGTAATCCAACTTTATTTCTTGTTGCAAAATCAACATAAGAATGATACAAATCGGTAATTTTTTGTTCATCAGAATCTGTTGCAAATTTTTTCCCTACCAAATCATTCAATAATTGCAAACTTACCTTATCTGTATTTTCACGTAGTTCATCAAAACTTCCCCAACGACTTCTATCCGATGGAATTTCGGCTGTTTTCATCCAGTTTCCGTTTACATAATTGTAGAAATCATCTTGTGGACGAACGCTTGTATCCATGTAATCTAGTCTAATCGCCTGATGCTTTTCTTGTGCCATGGTCAAAATACTTGTACAAGCAAAACTTGCAATTAATAATTCTTTCTTCATACATTCAATTTATATAATAATTAGCTTAAAAATTCTATAATTTATCTGTTAAAATTAAAGTTTTAAGTTGGTATTAATTTCTTTGATTTGCTAATATAACGAAAAAAACTCTGCCCAAAGGACAGAGTTTTCTTAAACAATAGAATGATATTTAGTATTAACTATTTAAAACAGCATTAACCTCATTAAATCCTCCACCATTTACAACTTCTTCTAAACCATTTTGTTCTAAAAATTGTGCTGCAGATCCAGATCTGTTTCCGCTTCTACAAAATACAACCAATGGTTTTTGAAAAGATTTGAATTCTTCTAAACGTTCTGGAACTTCACCTAAAGGAATGTTAATTGCTCCTTCTACAAAACCTTCTGTTTCTAATTCATAAGGCTCACGAACATCTACCAATGTAGCGTTTGGATTTTTTATTGCTTCTTCTCTTGTCATTTTATTCATTTATTATAGATGATACAATTCTTATTGATTACCAGATAACTACACGATCTTTTTTAGGTACAAATAATTTATCTCCTTGTTTCACATTGAATGCTTCATAAAAAGCATCAATATTAACCAAAGGTCCAAATGCTCTGAAATATCCTGGTGAATGCGGATCTGTTTTTACCTGATTAACTAAAGCTTCTTCAGTTGCTTTTGTACGCCAAATAGTTGCCCAAGATAAGAAGAAACGTTGTTGTTGTGTAAATCCATCGATTGGACCAATTGCTCCTTTATCTTTTAAATACAACATCAAACCATCGTATGCAACAGATGCACCACCTAAATCACCAATATTTTCGCCAGAAGTAAATACGCCGTTTACAAACGATCCTTTAACTGGTTCATATTTATCGTATTGTTTTGCTAAATTTTCTGTTGCTTTTGCAAATTTTGCTTCATCTTCCGGAGTCCACCAATTGACTAGATTTCCATCTCCATCGAATTTAGCTCCAGAATCATCAAAACCATGAGAAATTTCGTGTCCGATAACTGCTCCTATTCCACCAAAATTTACAGCAGGATCTGCTTTGTAATCGTAAAAAGGTGGTTGTAAAATTGCTGCAGGGAAAACGATCTCATTATTTACCGGATTGAAATATGCGTTTACAGTTTGTGGCGACATTCCCCAACGAGTTTTATCTACTGGTTTTCCATAATCTTTTAGATTATCTTTGAAAGCCCAACGACTAATTTCCATTGTGTTTTCTATCAAATTTCCTCCTTCTGCTAAAGATTTCACTTGTAAATCAGAAAAATCTTTCCATTTATCAGGATAACCAATTTTCACTGTAAACTTATTCAATTTATCCAAAGCTTTTTCTTTTGTTGCTGCTGACATCCAATCTAAATTTTTGATGTGCATATCAAAAGATTTGAAGATGTAAGAAATCATTTCTTCTGCTTTTGCTTTTGCTTCTGGCGGAAAATTATCTTTTACATAAATTTGTCCTAACAATTCACCAGTCGTACCATTCACATAAGATAAACCTCTTTTTTCTAATGCTCTTTGTTCTTTTTGTCCTGATAAAGTTTTACCATAAAAATCAAAATTTATTTTATCTAATTCTGTCGTTGCATAACCTGCATAAGAATTGATTAAATTGAATTTAAGATAATCTTTAATAATTGGTAAATTCTCTTGACTAAGAATTTTATCTAAATTTTTGTAATAATTTAATTCACCAATAATTACAGTTTCAGGATTAATTCCTAAAGCTTTTACAAATTTCTCAAAATCAATGTTTTTAGTTAAACCTTTGATTTCTGATAACTTTACAGGATTGTAAGATTTATTTGGATCACGCTCCTCTTCTACTGTCATTATATATTTCGAAATCATTTTTTCAAAAGCCACAATTTTTGGACCTTTTAAATCTTTCGTTTTTTGACCAGCAAAAGGCATCACTTGATCGATAAATTTTGCGTAATTATTTAAAGTTTCTGTGTTTTTAGGATCTTCCTTTTGGTAATACGTTTTTCCTAAACCAAGATGAATATCTCCCATATAAACAGCATTTTGCTTACTATCTTTAAGATCAGCATAAACATAAACACCATAAAATGGGTTTTCACCTAAAGGTGTAACTTCTAATAAATAGTTTTGTAAATCAGTTAAATTTTTGATGTTATCTATCTGCGTGAAATAATTTTTTAAAGGCGTTAAACCAACTTTATTTCTAGCTTCTAAATTGATATATGAATTATATAAATCAGAAATTTTTTGTTCTTTAGAACCTTTTGCATGTTTGGTTTTAAGCAGATCTTGTACCAATTTTAATGTTACTTTATCTGTATTTTCACGTAGTTCATCAAAACTTCCCCAACGGCTTTTGTCAGAAGGAATTTCTGTCGTTTTCATCCAGTTTCCATTTACATAATTGTAAAAATCATCTTGTGGACGAACACTTGTGTCCATATAATCTAAACGAATCGCTTGATGTGATTCTTGAGCCATACTTAACATCGATGTACAAGCAAAACTTGCCAACAATACTTGTTTTTTCATATCTTGAATTTGCATTTATAGGTCGTCACATGTACGACTTTTGTTACAAACTTAGTAATTTATGTGCTAAATATTTCTATTTAATATAGTATATTTGACGTGCAAATAAACAAACAAATTTTATGGAAAGTGACACGATTCTAATTACTGGTGCTTTGGGCCAAATTGGTTCAGAATTAACCCAAAAACTGATCTCTACCTATGGTCATAATAACGTAATTATCACTGATATTAAATCAAAATCTGAAGTTGATATTGATGGTATTTACGAACAATTAGATGTAATGGATACCAAACGTATTCATGAGTTAATCGATCAATATCAAGTAAAAACTGTTTACCATCTCGCTGCATTATTATCAGCTACAGCAGAAAAAGATCCACTTTTCGCATGGAAATTAAACATGGATACTTTATTGACTTTCTTAGAATTAGCAAAAGACAAAAAAATTGAAAAAATATTTTGGCCATCATCAATTGGTGTTTTTGGCCCAGATACACCGAAAGATTTAACGCCACAAAATACAATTCATACACCATCAACTGTTTACGGAATTTCTAAACTTTCTGGTGAATATTGGTGTAATTATTATCACAAACGTTATGGAGTGGATGTAAGAAGTGTTCGTTTTCCTGGTCTTATCAGCTGGAAAACTCCTGCTGGTGGTGGAACAACAGATTATGCTGTTGATATTTTTTACAAAGCAGTCGAAGATGAAAAATATACTTCTTTCCTTAAAAAAGGTACTTATTTACCAATGTTATATATGGATGATGCCATCGAAGCAATTTTAAAATTAATGAATACAGATGCTGATAAATTATCTATTAGAACTTCTTATAATTTAGGTGGATTGAGTTTTGAGCCAGAAGAATTAGCAGAATCTATTAAAAAATATATCCCAAATTTCACGATTGATTATGCACCAGATTTTAGACAAGCAATTGCAGATTCTTGGCCATCAAGTATAGATGATACGGTTGCTAAAAATGATTGGGGATTTGATCCTAAATATGATTTAGATGCAACTACAAAAGTCATGTTGAAAAATTTAGAACAAAAGCTTCAAAAGCATTAAAATAAAATAACCTTTTAATTTTCGGAATATTCTTTGCTTGTTTATTAATAAACAACTTATTATGGCAGGATTATTCTCTAAATTAAAAGGTCTTATTCAATTATCTAAATCTTTAGATATTGCACAAATAGAAAAAATTTCTTCTCAGGTAGATTTACCAAAACTCATCCATAATTTTTCTAAACTAGATAAAAACCAAATGAATGCATTAGTAAAAATGATGGATTCATCTGGTAAGAAAAAAGAACTTCCGCCAATTGATGGCGATTTTTATGATGTATATCACACATTATCTCCAGAACATCGCGAAATACAATTAAAAGTGAGAGAAGTCATGGAAACCAAAATTAGACCTTTGGTAAACGATTATTGGCTACGAGACGAATTTCCTTTTGAAATTATTCCAATTTTTCAAGAATTAAACATTTGTGGCGTTCCTTATGAAGGTTATGGTTGCCCAAATTTACCTTTTTTAATGGAAGGTGTTATTGCACATGAAATTGCAAGAATAGATGCCTCAATCGCTACATTTTTTGGTGTTCAATCTGGCTTAGCTATGGGTTCAATTTACATTTGCGGATCAGAAGAACAAAAACAAAAGTGGTTACCTAGCATGCAAAAACTAGAAACAATTGGTGCTTTTGGATTAACGGAACCTGAAGTTGGTTCTGGTGCTGCTGGAGGATTAACAACAACTTGTAAAAAAACTGAAAATGGTTGGATTCTTAACGGAGAAAAAAAATGGATTGGTAATGCAACCTTTGCAGATGTTATCATTATTTGGGCAAGAGATGTGGATGACAATCAAGTAAAAGGTTTTATTGTAGAAAAAGACAATCCAGGTTTTTCTGTAGAAAAAATTAAGGGTAAAATGGCGTTAAGAATTGTCCAAAACGGATTAATTACTTTAAAGGATTGTGTAATTAGTGAAGAATACAGATTGCAAAATGCCAACTCATTTAAAGATACTGCGAAAATTTTACAAATGACCAGAGCTGGCGTTGCTTGGATGGCGACTGGTTGTGCTCGAGGTGCATACGAAAGTGCCTTAAATTATACCCGAGAAAGAAAACAATTTGGTAAACCAATTGCATCTTTTCAGATGATTCAAGGTCATTTAGTAGAAATGTTATCTAATCTTACTGCGATGCAAACTATGGTTTTTCGATTATCTGAAATGCAAGATGAAGGGAATCTAAAAGATGAACATGCTTCTTTGGCTAAAGTTTTTTGTACACTTAGAACCCGAGATATTGTTTCTAGAGCAAGAGAAGTAATGGGCGGAAATGGTATTTTACTCGAACATGATGTGGCACGATTTGTCGCAGATGCTGAAGCAATTTATTCTTATGAAGGAACGAAAGAAATCAATTCTTTGATTGTTGGCCGTGCAATTACAGGAATGAGCGCATTCGTATAAATTATATGTTTATTAAAAAGAATACATAAAAAAAGAGTTCAAATCTGAACTCTTTTTGTTTTATACATATTGATTAACCTCGTAATCACCCAATTTATAAGTTGTAAAAGTTTTTGGTTTCCCTTTTTGTAAAAAGAAATCTATCCTACCTAAATACAAACCAGACCAACCAACTTGATTAACCAAAACCTTCTCACCTACTGCATTTTCATAAATCTCTGGTTCTGGTAAAAATGTATGCGTATGACCACCGATAATCAAATCTATTCCGCTGGTTTTTGCAGCTAAAATTTTATCACTTACTTGATCTGTAGAATAATCATAACCCAAGTGAGAAAGACAAATTACTAAATCACATTTTTCTTCATTTCTTAATTTTTCGGTCATGTCCTGAGCAATTTCTATCGGATCTAAATACACTGTTTCTGCATAAGCACGTGGATCTACTAAACCTTTCAATTCAACACCCAAAGCAAAAAGTCCGATTTTTACGCCATCTTTTACAATGATTTTATATTTATTAATCTCACCATCTAAAATTGTATTAGTAAAATCATAATTAGAATTAATGATATCAAAATTTGCATTTGGTAATTGATTTTTAAGTCCTTCGAGTTTATTATCAAATTCATGATTACCAATTGTACCACAATCATAACCCATTTTAGACATCAATTTATATTCTAATTCACCACCAAACATGTTGAAATATGGCGTTCCCTGAAAAACATCTCCTGCATCTAATAACAGTACATTTTTTTCTTCTTGACGAATTGCATGAATCAAACTTGCTCTACGAGCAAAACCACCTTTATTAGAATATTTCGGATCTTTAGAATGCTCAAATGGTTCTATTCTAGAATGTTGATCGTTGGTATGAAGAATAGTTATTTTCTTAATATCATCACTTTTAGCTAATAATTCTACTGTTGGTAACATCAATAAAGTAGAAGCTGCTGCCGATTTTACAATAAATTCTCTTCTTTTCATCATCTGATAATTCTTTGTATTGTATCTACACTTAGAGTATCTGTTTTCTGAAACTCTTCTAACAATAAATCTCTCATTTTAAGATTTAAAACTTTTGCATCTTTTGCTTTAGAGAAGAAAAACATTTTATCGCCACCATTATACAAATAATCGGTTGTGATTATTTTATAAGATTTATTTGGATCAAATTTTTGTCCAGCAATCGAAATATCTTTCAAAGTATTGATTTTCATATTTGCGATAGGATGTCCAACATTGAAGTTTACTAAATAATCGAACATTTCTTGCATCGCGTCACCAGGTAAAGTAACCAAATACATTTCATTTTCGAAAGGCATTAATTCGTACACATTACCAATTGTTAAATCGCCTTTATTAAATGCTCTTCGCAAACCACCATAATTTACCACAACTGCATCACCTTGCAAATTTGGATCATTTTTGAAGTGTTTATTGATGTATTCTAAAGTCATATCTGCTGTTAAATTACACAAAGTACATTTAAAACCATCCTTAGTTAGATCGATTGGTGTATAAGTTATCACACGATTCATTTCTGCATCTAACTTTTGTTTGTAGGGTTTTATAAACGCTACATAATCTTTTTCTGCTACAAGCGTACTATCTATCGATTGATTTTTATCGAACTGTACATTTTCTTTTTGTAAAGAAAGGCTTGCACACGAAAAACTCATCAGCATAAAAGCCGAAAGAATAATATTTCTAGTTTTCACCTTATATTTTTTTACAAAATTGACCATTTTAAACGATTTTATGGTGAAAAAACAGTTATTTTTTTTTAAACAAATTCTAAACTTCGGTTTAAATTTGTCAATACGAAAGATAATCAAGAAATTTACTTAATATTTACAGACAAACAATGAAAAGTTTATTAGGAACAGGAGTAGCATTGATTACGCCATTCAAAGAAGATAAAAGTGTTGATTATTCTGCTTTAGAAAAATTAGTAGAATATAACATAGAAGGTGGCGTAGAATTTTTAGTAATTTTAGGAACAACAGCCGAAGCTGCTACACTAAGTAAAGAAGAAAAAGAACAAGTTATAGAAACTATAAAAAAGGCAAATAACAAACGTTTACCTTTGGTCTTGGGAATTGGTGGTAATGATACGCAAGCTGTGATTAACGAATATAAATCTACTGATTTATCAGACTACGATGCAATTTTAACTGTTTCTCCTTATTATAATAAACCAAATCAAGAAGGGATTTATCAGCATTACAAAGCGATTGCAGAAAGTACAAATGCTAATATTATCTTGTATAACGTACCAAGCAGAACAGGTTCTAATATAGATGCTGAAACAACAATTCGTTTAGTAAATGAATTTAAAAATATCGTAGCTGTAAAAGAAGCTTCACCAAACTTTTTACAATCAACAGATATTATCAGAAAAAATACAAGAGAAGATTTCATTATTTTATCTGGTGATGATGAATTTGCTTTACCAATGACATTAGCAGGTGGAAGTGGAGTTATTTCTGTTATTGGACAAGGTTTACCAAAGATTTTTACTGAAATGATTCGTAACGGATTAAAAAGAAATGTTGATGAAGCTTACCAAGCACATTACGATTTGGTAGAAATTACAAGAGCAATTTTTGAAGAAGGAAATCCTGCCGGAATTAAATCGGTTTTAGCACAATTAGGAATTGGAGAAAAATTCACTCGTTTGCCTTTAGTAGAAGCAAGTAATCAATTAGAAGAAAAAATAAATAATTTATTAATCAAATTAAAATAACCAATCATGATATCAAATGTAATATTAGATGCTTTAAACAAGCAAATTAAATTAGAAGGAGATTCATCTCAATTATATTTAGCAATGGCCTCTTGGGCAGAAGTTAAAGGATTAGAAGGAACAGCAAATTTCTTATATTCTCATGCAGATGAAGAAAGAACACACATGTTGAAATTGATAAAATTTATCAATGAGCGTGGAGGAAAAGCGCATGTACCACAAATTGCAGAACCAGAACAAAGTTTTGGAAGTTTAAAAGATGTTTTTAAAGCAATTCTAAAACATGAAATTTTTGTTTCTGAAAGTATCAATGAAATTGTTGGTTTAACATTAGATGAACGCGATTACACAACACACAACTTTTTACAATGGTACGTTTCTGAACAGATTGAAGAAGAAAGACTTGCAAGAAATGTTTTAGATAAATTAGAAATGATTGGCGAAGATAAAGGAGGTTTATATCTTTTTGATCGTGACATTGTAAATATGAATGTTGCTGACACAACAGAATAATTAACAAATATTTTTTCGTTAGATTAAGATATTTTTATCAAATTCGTTGTATTATTTTTATTAAATTTGCAAAATGTTTAAAAAATTTAGTTTAGCAATAGTCTTAGCTCTTGCCTTATCTTCTTGTAACCAACGTTACAACCAAGCAATGAAAAGCTCTGATAAAGACGAAATCTTTACCATCGCCAATGAGTTGTTCGAGAAAGGTAAATACGATTTAGCTTTAGAGCTTTACAATCGTATTTCTACATCATTTGTAGGAACAGAAAAAGCTGCTGATATTGCTTACAACATAGCTTCGGCAAATTATAACGATAAAAATTATCGTTTATCTGGACATATGTACAAAAACTTTGCAGGAACTTATCCATTAGATAGTCGTGCAGAAGAAGCTTTGTATTTATCTGCTTTTTCTTATTACAACGATTCACCTAAATATGATTTAGATCAAACAAGTACATATAGTGCGATTGATGAATTACAAAATTTCATCAATACCTATCCAGAATCTTCTCATGTTACACAAGCGAATGCTTATATCGATGAGTTGAGAGGAAAATTAGAAAAGAAAGCTTTTGAAATTGCACGTGTTTATTACAAAACCATGAAATATAAAGCTGCTGGCGTTGCCTTTGATAACATGGCAGACGATTTCCCAGATTCTAAATTTCGAGAAGAAGCAATGATTTATTCTTTACGTTCTAAGGCAGAATTAGCGATTAATTTTAGCCGTTTAGAAAGCAAAGAATTACGTTTACAAGAAGCTTCTACACAATATAAATTATTTTCTAAATTGTATCCAGAATCTAAATTTAAGGCAGAGGCAGAAAAAATTAGTGGAAACGTAAACAAAGCTGTAGAGGATTTTAATAAAATAAAAGCTGAAGTTGATTTAGCAAAAGAAGCTCAAAAATTAAAAGACAAACAAGTACAGTACAATCTAGAAAATCAATCGGTAAATTAATAAAATATAATATCACATCATATGAACTTTAAAGATATTGACGCTGCAACAACAACAGTAACTTATAATCGTAACGATATCGAAGCTAAAACAGGAAATATCTACGAAGCTATCGTTATAATGGGTAAAAGATCTGAACAAGTAAACCAAGAAATGAAACAAGAATTGATTCAGAAATTGGACGAATTTGCTTCACATTCTGATTCTTTAGAAGAAGTTTTCGAAAACAGAGAGCAAATCGAAGTTTCTAAGTTTTACGAAAGATTACCAAAACCAACTTCTATTGCAATAAAAGAATGGTTAGATAACGATATTTACTTTAGAAATCCAAACGAGGATTAATGTCGATACTAAAAGATAAAAAAATATTAGTGGCAGTTACTGCCGGAATAGCGGCTTACAAGGTCGCTTTTTTAGTTAGAGGACTTGTGAAAAACGGTGCAGTTGTAAAAGTTATAATGACGCCAGAAGCATTGCATTTTGTAACTCCTCTTACACTTTCTACCTTATCTAAAAATGAAGTAGAATGGGAATTCTTTGGTGAAAAAGGCGATTGGAATAATCATGTAGAATATGGTCTTTGGGCAGATTACATGCTTATTGCTCCTTGTACTGCAAACACATTATCTGCAATGGCAGATGGCACTTGTGATAATTTGGTTCTTGCAACATATTTATCAGCAAAATGTCCTGTTTTTTTTGCTCCAGCGATGGATTTAGATATGTATCAACATCCAACAACAAAGCATAATATAGAAACTTTAATTGCTAACGGAAATGTATTAATTCCAGCAGAAAGTGGTGAATTAGCTAGTGGTTTGGTTGGTGAAGGAAGAATGGCCGAGCCAGAAAATATCCTTCAATTTCTAATGAATTATTTAAGCAAAGATTTACCACTTTACAATAAAAATGTTTTAATATCTGCTGGTCCAACATACGAAAACATAGATCCTGTACGTTTTATAGGAAATTATTCTTCTGGTAAAATGGGATATGAATTAGCTAAATCTGCTTCTAAATTGGGTGCCAATGTTACTTTAGTTTCAGGACCTAGTCACGAAAATGTTGATGGTTATTCTATCAAACTTATCAAAGTTATTTCTGCCAAAGACATGTACAATTCTATGCATGAGAATTTTAACAATTCTGACATCACCATTATGTCTGCTGCAGTTGCTGATTATCGTCCAAAAGATGCGGCTACTCAAAAAATTAAAAAAGACGGTGAAACATTAACTTTAGAATTAGTGAAAAATCCAGATATTTTAAAATCTTTGGGTGAAATTAAAAAGAACCAAATTCTTGTCGGTTTTGCATTAGAAACCAATAATGAAATTGAATTTGCTAAAGGTAAATTAGCGAAGAAAAATTTAGATTTCATCATTCTAAATTCTATGCAAGACAAAGATGCTGGTTTTCAAAAGAATACCAATAAAATAACCATTTTAGACCAAAACGGAAATCAACAAAGTTTTGATACTAAGTCAAAAAAAGAAGTTGCTTTCGATATTTTGAATTATCTTATCACTCAAAAACTCAACTAAATGTTCAAAATTTATACGATTCTTTGTTTCACATTAATGACTGTATTTACACAAGCACAATCTTTTATCGCTGATGTAAAAGTAGATTATTCTCAGGTTCAAGGTTCTAATCCTCAAATATATCAAACATTAGAACGTTCATTAAAAGATTTCATTAATAACACAAAATGGACGTCGAATCGTTTAAAACCACATGAGCGCATAGAAGCAAATTTTAATATTGTGGTTATGCAAAGAACTGGAAACGAATTTAAAGCGACTTTACTTGTACAATCAAGAAGACCTGTTTTCAAATCAACTTATTATACACCAATGTTGAATTTAAACGATCCTAATTTCACATTTGAATATACAGAAAATGAACAATTGGTTTTTAATGATAGAAAGTTCAGTAATAAGAACCTAACCGATGTAATCACTTTTTATGTGTACATGATTTTAGGATATGATGCAGATTCTTTTGTTAAAAATGGAGGAACAGAATATTATAAAACTGCTCAGAAAATTGCGCAAATGTCACAAGGTTCTAAATTTAGTGGTTGGAGCGAATTAGATGGTTTACAATCTAGAGCGACTTTAGTCAATAATTTCTTAAAAGCAGATGCTAATAATCTAAGAAATGCAATTTATATGTATCACAGAAACGGTCTTGATACGATGGCTGACAGCGATCAAAGAGCAAAAAATAACATTGGTAATGCATTGATACAATTAGATTTTTATGCACAAGGAAATTTTCAACAATTTTATCCTATAGATTTATTTATGACAGGTAAAAAAGATGAAATTTCTAAAATTTTTAATGCAGGACCAACTTCAACAGTCAATCTTTCTCAGATTAAGGAAATTTTAAACACACTTTCTCCTAAAAATTCTGATGCTTGGAATAACTTGAAAAAATAAAATGTTACAAACACTTCGCGTACATAATTTTGCAATAATTGATCAGTTAGAAGTTGATTTTAAAAAAGGATTAACGACTATAACTGGTGAAACTGGTGCTGGAAAATCAATACTTTTAGGTGCTTTAAAATTAGTTTTAGGTGAACGTGCTGATCTAAAAGCTTTAAAAAATCAGGAAAATAAAGGAATTATTGAAGCTATTTTTGATATTAAAGAACTTAATTTAAAATCTTTTTTTGAACAAAATGAATTGGATTACGAAGATGAAACAATTGTAAGAAGAGAACTTTTACCTTCTGGTAAATCCCGTGCTTTTATTAATGATTCACCTGTAACAATCAATATTTTACAAGAATTATCTAATCAATTAATTGACATACATTCTCAGTTTAATACAGCTAGCATTTTAGATCATCAATACCAATTACAAATTGTAGATGCTTATGCGCAACACAATGATTTGTTAGAAAATTACCAATTCGTTTTTTCTGATTTTCAAAAAACAACTCAAGAGATTTCTCTATTAAAATCAGAACTACAACAATCTGCAAATGATCAAGATTATAAAAATTATTTATTAAGTGAATTGCAGGAAGCTCAGTTGACTAAAAATGAGTTAGAAGATTTAGAAAACGAGAGTAAAACTTTAGCTAACGCAGAAAATATTATTGGCAATTTAAACGAAGTTTTTTTTATTCTTGATAATGAAAATGGATTGATTTATAATCTTCGAGAAATTCAAAATAAACTATCTAAAATAGAATCTTATTCAAATGATATTTCTTCGATAAACGAACGCATTTCTTCTTCTCGAATAGAATTAGAAGATGTTTCTGGAGAAATTGAATCGAAATTGAATGATTTAGAAACCAATCCTGAGAGATTAAATGAAGTAAATGAGCGTTTAGATTTTATTCAAAATTTATTTAGAAAACATCAAGTTTTAACTATTGAAGAATTAATTGAAATTCGAGATGAGTTAGAACAACAAAATTCTGGATTAGAAAATATAGAAAACCAGTTAATCTCAGCAGAAAAAAAACAAGAAAAACTAATTAAAGAATTAGAAATTCTAGCAAATAAATTACATCAAAACAGGGAAAAAACACTTAAAAATGTAGAAGATTACATTTTGAAAACTTTAGTGAATTTAGGAATGCCTAATTCTCAATTACAGATAAAATTATCAGAAATTTCTGAGTTTAATAAAAGTGGAAAAGATAAAGTTGAATTCCTTTTCAGTGCAAATAAAGGCATTGAACCTAGAGATTTAGAAAAAGCTGTTTCTGGTGGTGAACGTTCTCGTTTGATGTTGGCGATCAAGAAATTATTGGCAGAACATTTAAAACTTCCAACTTTAATTTTAGATGAAATTGATACAGGAATTTCGGGTAAAGTTGCAAATGATACCGGAATTGTAATGAAAGAAATGGCTAATAATCTACAATTATTGGTTATTACACATTTACCGCAAGTTGCTTCAAAAGGTAATCATCAATACAAAGTTTACAAATCTTCTAACGAAAATTCTACTTCTACACAGATAAAAGAATTGGACGAACAAGAACGATTAAACGAAATTGCGCAAATGATTTCTGGTGCAGAAATTACAGAATCTGCATTAGAACAAGCAAAATCTTTAATTAATTAAAATAAAAAAACCAATCTTAATCGATTGGTTTACATTTTTCTTCCAGCCAAAGTTTTTCATTTTCATCTAAACTCGGACTTAATTTTTCATAAACAGTTCGATGGTAATTATTTAACCATTTTTTATCTTTTAATGATAATAAATCAAAATCTATTAATGTTTGATCGATTGGACATAAAGTCAAGGTTTCGAAATGTAAGAAATCTCCAAATTCTGTTTTCTCAGCTTCTGTCACCAAAAGTAAATTCTCTATTCTAATTCCGTATTCATTGGTTCTATAAATTCCAGGTTCATTAGAAAGAACCATTCCTGGTTTTAAAGTTACCGAATTTTCTTCCATACGAATGCTTTGTGGACCTTCGTGAACACAAAGAAAATGACCCACGCCATGACCAGTTCCATGTCCAAAATTTATTGCTTCTTCCCACATAAATTGTCTAGCCAAAACATCCAATTGAGAACCTCTAGTGTTGATTGGAAATTTTGCTTGTGAAAGTGCAATCATTCCTTTCAAAACCAAAGTATAATCTTTTTTCTCTTGCGCAGTAGCTTCACCTAATTTTAAAGTTCGAGTTATATCTGTTGTTCCATCAAGATATTGTCCACCAGAATCAATTAAAATCAAATCTTTTGTACCTAAAACTGCTGCAGAATCTTTTTTTGCACTGTAATGATTCATTGCGCCGTTACCAGCATATCCACAAATTGTATTGAAACTTGCTCCTTGAAACAACTCTTGTTCACTTCTAAATTTTATCAATTCTTCACCAACATTGTATTCTGTAATCGATTGATGAATATTGTTTTCTAACCAAATAAAAAATCGTGTCAAAGCAACGCCATCTTTAATCATTGCCTTTCTAAAACCTTCCGCTTCTACTCTATTTTTAAGACTTTTTTGATCTGTAATTGGAGAATTGGCATAAATAGTTTGACAAGTTTTAGGTATACTTTCAAATAGATTTTGATTTAATTTTTGACCATCAAACAATATTTTTGATTCTGAATTTAATTCATTTAAGAATTTATAGATTTCATTATAATCATGAATGATAATTTCGTTAAGATCAAAATAAGCAATTGTTTCTTCTGTCAACTTTTCTTTGTCAACAAAAAAATGAGCATGATCTTTCTCTATAACCGCATAAGAAATCACCAATGGATTAAAATTTACATCATTTCCACGAATATTATAAACCCAAGCAATTTCATCTAAATTAGACAAAACATAAACTGTTGTATCTAATCTTAAGATAGCTTTTCTTATATTTTCTAGTTTTTCTTTAACCGAAATTCCAGCATATTTTACATCAAAAATTTTCAATGGATTTTGAGGTAATGATGATCTATTTTTCCAAATTAAATCAATAAAATCAATTGATTTAATGTTTATCTTTTTGTGATTTAATCGAGTTTGGTAACCAATAAAAACCTGATGTGCAAACATTTCAGGATTCAATCCTATCACAGCATTTTCTGATAATTCTTCTAATAACCAAGTAATAATGTCTGGCGTTTCTGGTAAACGATCTTTCATTAAGAAAAATTCCGAATCATTTAACTGATTTTCAGCTTGAATAAAATAACGAGAATCAGTCCAAACTGCAGCCTTATCCAACGTAATTACAGCCGTACCTGCAGATCCTGTAAAACCAGAAATCCAATTTCTTTCTTGCCAATGTTTCGCTAAATATTCACTTGCATGCGGATCTGTACCTGGAATTATCGTAGCACTTACTCCATTCTTTTTCATTTCGCTTCTAAGAAGTTCTAAGCGATTATTTATTTGGTTCATAATTATTTATTAATTTAAACTTTCTCTAGGATGTAAATATTTTGTTAAATAAACAATTGCTTCCTGACAATTTTTACCTTCTACAACATAACCTAAAACATCTTCTATTAATGCATCGACAATTTGTGGATTGAACTCAAATTTTTTAGCCAAATCAATGCAAATTTTTCTTTCGTTCTCATGAATTTTAAGATCAGAAACAATCAATAAAACACTATCGTACAACATAGCTAAACGATCAACTTCTTTTGCTGGTAAAGTGAACGGAATCTCTATTTGTTCATTAAAAATAAACTGAATATCTTGATAAGATAATTGATGATGTCTTGCTATTTGGCTTATAATCTCTATCTCTTGCTCGTCAAGATTGCCATCACTTTTACCTAAAAGGAAAAGATTTTTGATATGATTTAGTTGATCTAAATATTCTTTAGTTGATTTTTCCATGAAGTAAAAGTACACAATCTATACGAATTCTAAAGTAGGTTTAAAGGATAAAAATTTGTAAAAATGATGCAGAATATTTAGAAAAATTCAAGTAAAATTGTGAATCAAAACAAAGAAATGAGTGTAAAAAAATGCCAAAGATGTCAACAAGAATTCGATTGTTTAACAGAAGATATTCAAAATTGTCATTGCAATTCTATCAACTTACAATCAGAAACCAAAGAATTCTTATCCAAAACGTTTTACGATTGTTTATGTTCTTCTTGTTTACAAGAATTAGATGCATATTCTGAGAAAGTAAAACAATATCCATTCCCAGAAAATAGAACGATGTTTGTACCAGAAGTGCATTATTACATAGAAGGTCAATATTGGGTTTTTACCGAATTTTATCATTATGAGAAAGGCCGATGTTGCGGAAACAATTGCCGACATTGTGCTTATGGTTTTAAGTATAAAAAAGGCGGTTTTAATTAACTTAATTTTTAACGCTTAAAAAATTCATTATCACAATAGATTTCAGAAATTTGTCTAAAACTTGTTTGTTTTGAAAAACTCTCCTTTATATGCAATTGTAGATATCGAAACCACAGGTGGTTATGCTATAAAAAGTAAAATTACCGAGATTGCGATTTACATTTTCGATGGTGAAAAAATTGTAGATGAATATCAAACTTTAGTCAATCCTGAGCAAAATATTCCTTTTCATATTCAGACTTTGACGGGAATTACACCAGAAATGGTAGAATTTGCACCTAAATTTGAAGATGTTGCCAAAGAAATTCATCATTTTTTAGAAGATAAAATATTTGTCGCACATAACGTGAATTTTGATTATGGATTTATTTATAATCAATTAAAAGAAGTTGGAATCAATTGGCAAGCCAATAAATTATGTACGGTTCGACTTGCCAGAAAAATTATTCCAGGTAAAAATTCTTACAGTTTAGGAAATCTTTGTCAGAACTTAAATATCCGATTAGAAAATAGACATAGAGCGGCTGGTGATGCACTTGCTACAGTAAAATTATTCCAATTATTGATTGATCAAGATCATGAAGGATTAATCATTTCAACAGCTAAAAATCAATCCAAAACGCAACGTTTACCAACCAATGTTACTTTAGAAAATTTTAATCAATTACCAGAGACAACCGGAATTTATTTCTTTAGAGATCAAAAAGGAAAAATTATTTATGTTGGTAAAGCCATTAATATCAAAAAAAGAGTCAGTTCTCATTTTACTGGAAATGATAATTCGAAGAAACGTCAAGACTTTTTAAATGATATTTTTCATCTTGATTTTATAGAAACTGGAAATGAATTGATGGCATTATTAACCGAGTTTGAATACATAAAACAACATTGGCCAAAACATAATAAAGCATTAAAAGGTTTTGACCCAAAATACGGAATCACTTCTTATCTTGATCAAAACAATTACTTGAGGTTAGCAATCATAAAAATCAATAAACAAACAAATTGTATTTATTATTTTGACCAAGTACATGAAGCAACTACAACCTTGATAGATTTGGTAAATAAGCATCATTTGAATCATTTGCTTTGTACATATTACAATGAAGATCCGCTTGATAAACAAGCCAAAAATAATGAGTTGAAGAATCTAAAATTAGAAGATTCTAAACTTTACAATGAAAAAGTTTATCGAGCTTTTGATGATTTAGAACATAAAAATCAATCATTTTACATAATTGATAAAGGAAGATTGAATGAAGAAAAAAGTTATGTTTATATCAAAAACAATCAGGTTTATGCCAAAGGATATTTTGATACGCAATTTGAGCAAAATTTAGAAGAAATTGTAAAAGAAAAAGATCGTTGCGAAAGTCATTATTATTTGATGCAACTCATCAAAAAATATAAAATAGAACATCCAGAAAATATTTTTCAATTGACATAGATCAATAAAATCGGATAAAATTTATACTTTTGCCTTTTCCAAAGGGCATTTGATGAAATCTAATTACAATACAATTAAGTATCATTTCGACGAATTTTTATTTTCGTTGTTGTTTTGGATTGTGACTAGTATGTTCTTTTTATTCGTGAAAATTAATGATTTATCAACCATTGATATCATTAATATTTACAAAGTAGAACCTTATATAGACAAGAAATTTCTTTACATCAATACCTTTATAATCTCTTTTATTTTTGGTTCTATTAATGCTTATTTACACTCATTTGTTTACAATAGAATCTTGAGAAATGCACCATTTTGGAAAATAATCTTCATTCGCCTAATTTTATTCTTTGTTGTTTCTTTGAGTATTTCTGTAGGAATTTTCAGATTATTTTACGGTTATAATTTTCTAGAATTAATTTTTTCTGATCACAGAAGAACAAGTATTGGCTATATAGGTTTTTACTTTTATTGGATTTTTACGGATTTAGTACTTACTTCTATTTTACAATTGAGAAGAAGTTTAGGAGTTGGTTTTTTCGAGAATTTCATAAAGAGTAAATACAATAAACCAAAAACTGAATACAGAATTTTCATGTTTTTAGATTTGGCTAATTCTACTCCAACTGTAGAAAAATTAGGCGCAATAAAATTTAGTTCGTATATACAAGATTGCTTTTTGATTCTTTCTGACGTGGTTATTAAATACAATGGATTAATCTATCAATTTGTTGGTGATGAAGCAGTTATAAACTGGAGAGTTAAGTGTAAATTTAAATACGAAGATTGTTTAGATTTATATTTTGAGTTTCAGAAAAAGATTGATGAGCAAGAAGCTTATTTCATAGAAAAATATGATCTAAAACCAGAATTTCGTTGTTCTCTAAATGATGGACAAGTTTCTGTTGCTTTTGTTGGTGATGCCAAAAGAGAAATTGCATTTCATGGAAATGTACTAAATGTTGGTTCTCGATTACAACATTTGGCAAAAGATTACAACACCAATATGATTATTTCTGATTCGTTCTATCAAAAATTAGAAGAAAAAGAAAAATACCAAATAGAGAAATTAGAAAACATTAGTTTACGAGGTGTACATGATGTTGTAGATGCTTACAAAGTATGCGAAAAAAATTCTTACAATGTAGCAAACGCATATACAAATGATAAAACTGAAGTGATAATTCCGACCAAAAACACAATATAAGAAATACTCAATAATCTGTATTTTTTGTCTAAAACTTTCCCTAAATAATACAAATCTTTAATCAAAGAATCGTATAGATTTTCGCGTTTGTCCATCATATCATTCAAGGCTTGTGTATATTTTTCTAAACTCAAGTTATGGAAGTTTCCAAAAAACAAAAGATTAGATGTTCTAAAGTTTACCAACTTTTCATCTAAAGAATTCGAGCTAACTTTTGGTTTTGTACTTAGAATTGTAAAAGTAACCGTTGACAAACTAGAACATAACAAAATCATGGTAGGAATAATTAAATGACTATTGTTTGGATTGTCTAATTTAGGAACAATAACTGTCAACACAATTGATATAATGATTGAATTTACCGATAATAAAATATTTGCTTTACTATCTGCAATTGAACTCAATTCCATATGATTTTTTAAAGTCACACGAAAAAGTGTATCAATTCCTCTTTCTGGACGTTCAAGTTTTTCTAATTTTTTTTGTTTAATATCCTTATTAGAAACATCTTTTTTTGCCTGCTTTTTCTCTAATTTATTCAATTCTTCTAATAATTTATAGAAGTTTTTATCTTTTAGATGTTGCCAATTTTTTATGGCATAATCACTGTAAAAACGATGATGTTTTACAAAAAATTCTAAATTTTGTTTACACCATTCTAAATCATCAAAATCACATTGTTTAACAGTCTGAAATTCTTTTTTAAGTAAAGAACAATAATTATCATATTCTGGGACAGTTAAATGGTAATAATCAGCATCTCGAAACATTTTTTCTATTTCTGTTTCTGGGACAGCATCTAATTTTGTTGCAAGAATCAAACTTCTAACAAGAGGCAAATTAACATTGGTCAGATTATTTTTTGCTACGTAATTTTCTAATAATTCTATACTGGTTTCTTCATGATTTTCAAAACCTTTTGTATAACCACTGTCATGAAACCAAGCGGCAACCAACATATTGTATGCTGTGTCGTCATCAAGATTCAAATCATTAATCATTTCTTTTATAGCGGTAACCATCATCATCGTATGCGAAAAATTATGGTAAACAAATACAGAAGATAGATTATCTTTGAATAATTGAAAAATATATTGCTCAATTTGATTGACCTTATCCATTTAAGTGAATATTATATATGGTTAAAATTAATAAAATAAAACCGATAATTGGCTTTTTACCTATTATAATCGGATTAAACTTATATTCTTGTGCAACTTTGCACGAACAAGTTGGTAAAGATTACAAAAATCAGACCTTTGTAGAAATCAATGATTCTATTAAACATCGTTTTGTATTGATTGGCGATGCGGGTAATGCAGATCATAAAAATTCATCAGAACTTCTGAATCAAATAAAAAATACCTTTTCAGAATACGATAAAAACTCAACTTTATTGTTTTTGGGTGATAATATTTATCAGAAAGGAATGCCAGATAAAAAAAGTGAGGAAAGAAAAATTGCTGAAAAGAAATTAGATGCACAAATAGATTTAGCTAAAAATTTCCCTGGCAAAACTTATTTTATTGCAGGTAATCATGATTGGTACAGTGGTCTAAAAGGTTTAACAGAGCAAAAAGATTATGTTGTTAAAGCACTCGGAAAAAATAGTTTTTTACCAAAAGAATACGAATCTATAAAAAGTATAGATATTGATGATGATTTACAACTTGTATTCATCGATTCTGAATGGTTTTTACAAAATTGGAATCATCATTTCAACATCAACAAAGGAAGTGATATACAAACTAGAGAAGATTTCTTCGAAGAATTTAGAAGTTTACTAAACAAAGGTCAAAACAAAATCACTTTGGTAATTATGCATCATCCTATAGTTTCTAACGGAATTCATGGTGGATATTATTCTTTTCAATCACATTTGGCTCCAATTAAAAAGTTTCCATTGCCTATTTTAGGTACAATCATTAATTATGGTTTAAAAACCTCTGGTGCAAGTCCTGCAGATCTACAAAACAAAACTTATACAGAATTTACTAATCGATTAAAAACAATTGCAAAAAATCAAGAGAATGTAATTTTTGTATCTGGTCATGATCATAATTTACAATACATTGACGATGATGGTATTAAACAAATCATTAGTGGTTCTGCCTCTAAAACTGAACCAGCAAAAGCCAAGCAAAAGAAAAGTTTTACGATTGGTGAATTGGGTTATGGCGTTTTAAATGTCTATAAAAATGATGCTGTTTCTTTAGATTTTTATACTAAAAAAGAAAGTAGTTTAACGAATGTTTTTCAACAAAAAATTATCGAACCAACAGTTTATAACAAAACTTTTGATACAAATTTTCAAGATTCGATTAAAGCATCCGTTTATACCAAAAAAGAAACGGAAAAAAGTGGATTGTATCGTTTTCTTTGGGGAAATCATTACCGAAAAGTTTTTGGAACAGAAGTCGAAGTAAAAGTTGCTAATTTAGATACCTTATATGGCGGTTTAACTCCAATTATTTCTGGTGGTGGAAACCAAAGTTTATCTTTAAGATTAGAAGATAAAAATGGTAAACAATATGTTATGAGAGGACTTAAGAAAAGTTCTACTCAATTTTTACAATCTGCACTTTTCAAAAATAATTACATTTCAGATCAAGTTCAAGACACAAAAATATTAAATTTCATTGATGATTTTTATACTACATCTCATCCCTATTTTCCGTTTGTAATTGGTCATTTGGCAGATGCTGTGAATGTTCATCACACCAATCCTCAATTGTTTTATGTTCCTAAACAAAATGCATTGGGTAAATACAACGAAACGTATGGCGATCAACTTTATCAAATAGAAGAACGTCCGCACAAATCTTTTACAGATGCTAAAAATTTTGGTAATCCTACCGATATAATTGGAACGCAAGAAATGCTATTGAATCTTCAGAAAGATGAAAAATATAGTATAGACAAAGAAATGTATTTACAAGCTCGTGTTTTCGATTGGTTAATTGGTGATTGGGATCGACATTCTGATCAATGGCGTTGGGGAGAACATGAAAAAAATGGTCAGATAATTTACGAACCAATTCCGAGAGATCGTGACCAAGTTTTTGCAAGAATAGACGGAAATTTACTTTCGTTACTTAATCGTCTTCCAGCTTTACGTCACATGCAAAATTACAAATCAGATTTTCCGAAAGCTCGTTGGGCAACAAAATCTGCCTTTCCGTTAGATCGATATTTATTACAAAATACCAGTAAAGAAGAATGGCAAAAAATTGCACAATATACTATAGATGCAATTACAGAAGATAAAGTAAAAGAAATGTTTGCTCTATTACCAAAAGAAGTACAAGATTATCAACAAAAAGAAATCATAGAAACTTTAGAAGCGAGAAAATCTAAGTTAGTTGAATTTGTAGGTAAATACTATGATGAATTATTAAAATATGGATTAATCGTAGGAACGAATAAAAAAGATCAGTTTGATGTTGAGATTAAAAAAGATCAAATCATTGTCAATCAATACAGAAATAAAAAATCTGGTAATGAATTAGAAGCAACTTATACTTACGATCCTAAAATCACCAAAGAACTATGGATTTACAGTTTAGATGATGACGACATTTTGAATGTTAGTGGTGATAAATCTAAAATTATGATTCGATTAATTGGTGGTAGAAACAATGATACTTATACAATTGATAGTAAAAACAAAGTCAAAATTTTTGATTATGGAACTAAAAAGAATGAAGTAAAAAAAGGTTCTAATACTGATTTGATTTTAAAGGATCAATATGCAATCAATCATTTTGATTACCGCGAAGCGCCTTTAAATACCTTAACAACATTGCCTAATCTTGGTTATAATCCAGACAATGGTTTGATGCTAGGTTTTTCTACTAATTATAAAAAACAAAAATTTGTTTATACTCCATTTTCACAACAACACAAATTGAGTGCTTTGTATAGTTTTGCAACTTCAGGCGTAAATTTGGCTTATGAAGGGCGATTCAAGAATTACACAAATAATTGGCATTGGGCTATAGAAGCCGGAATGAGTAATGAGAATTATGCACAAAACTTTTTTGGTTGGGGAAATAAAACAGAAAATCTGTTTAAAGATGATCTTAAAGAAATGGATTATTACCGTGTCAGAACTTCTCAGGTTTATTTTAAACCTTCTTATAATTATTGGGGAAGAAATGGTGGGAAATTCTCAATTGGTTTAGCTTACGAAGGAACCCAAATCAATAAAACAAATGATCGTTTAATTGATGAGTACATTGCTACTGGAAATGAAAATAATCATTATCAAAATTTTGGTGGAATTTTCGCACAATATCATTTCAAGAATTTTAATGATGCTGCCTACCCTACTTTGGGATTAGAATTCAAATTGAATTATACTTTTCGTGCAAATCTGAAAGAATTTGAAGAAAATCATCAATACATAGAAAATTTCTTAAATTTCATAGTTCCGATTGACTCCAATCAAAAATTAACTTTTTCATCTGCTTATTACACCAAATTTATGATTGGTAATGCTTATCATTTTTACCAGGCCGCAGATTTAGGTGCGAATAATTTACTTAGAGGTTACAGACAAAATCGATTTGTTGGAGATAAAAGTTTTGTAACTTCTAACGATTTACGATGGAAAATCAGTCGAATTCACGGAGGATTTGTTCCCGTAAGTTTTGGTGTTTTTGGTGGTTACGATCTTGGTCGTGTTTGGTTAGATGGCGAAAACTCATCCAAATGGCATCAAAGTTACGGAGGTGGATTATGGTTAAACGCTTTAGATGCCTTATCTGTGCAATTGGGATTATTTACTGGAAAAGAAAAAACGATGTTTAATTTTGGTTTTGGTTTTCAATTATAGGCCAAGTAATTTCGTATAATTTCCCTTTTTCTTTTTTACTTTCGCTTTCATCAGCAATCCATAAAGTCTTGGCATCATAAAATGTCAAGGCTTCTTTTTGTGAATTATGTCCTAACTCGAAGCTTTGCATCGCTTTCTGATTCCAATCACCAAATGGAATTTTGATAACTTTATCATGCGTCAATAATAAAACATCTTTTTGATCTAAACTTAATGTTGCATCTGTTATAGCGCATTTTCTGTAATTAGAACACGTTTTAAGTTCTGCTAATTTTTCTGCAATAAAAGTTCCTGCTTTGTTTGGAATACGATAAATATAAAACGTGCCATCAAATGCTTTTGATCTGTTTTTTGTGAATAAATAGAAATAATCATCTTTCACAATAAAAGCTTCACAATCGAACAATAAATTGCCTTTTTTTGGTGGAAATTCTTTCTGATCTGAATAAGAAAATTTGGTTATTTGTTGGGTTACAGCTTCATTATTTGTAGATAAATCATCTGTATTTAATTGATAAATTGCTAAGTTCTTACGTTCATTTTTATTGTTTCCGAAATCACCAATATACAAATGATTATCATCTTGAGTTAATGCTTCCCAATCGTTATTTTCAACATCTTTTATAGTAATTTCTTTAATAAAATCACCATTAGAATGATATTGTAACAAAACATTTTTATTGCCTTTATCTTCTAATGCAAATAGATTTTCACTTTCTAAATCCCAAATCATTCCAGATATTTCATTATGTTTTTTATCAAAAGAAAATTTAGTTTGCAAGTCCTGAGAAGTGCTTTTACAACTAAAAACACTAAAAAATACAATAGGCAAAAAATAGTTTAGTTTCTTCATTGGAAATTATTTTGGATACATTTTTCAAAAATCATACTAAAATCACATTAACGCTTCATTAACCGTTCATTAACCAAACGAATCTTTATTTATCTGAACTTTGAAAATAAAAAAGATGAAAAAATTTATAATCGTATTGACCATGATCATTTCTGGATTTACATTCGCTCAAAATTCAAAATCAAAAGTTGTCCAAAAATCAAATTCAACACAATCAAATATTCAAACGAATATACAAACAAATGAAACAGACGACAATTATTCTTTTCATGCAAAATTTAACAATGGCAAAAATGAAGAAGTTTCAGAATTAATCAAATCACATTTTGATGATGTAAAATCTAATAATTCTTACACAAAAAAAGGCTTACAAATTAATTGGAGCAAAGGAAAAGTTTCTATTCTTTTGGATAAAAAAATAGCGAATGAAAAGACAATCGATCAAACCATCGAATTGGGTGAAGCTATTAAAGAATTGATTAATAGTTAGATAAAAAAAGCGAGTAAATTAATTTACTCGCTTTTTGATTTTATCCATAAAATTGACCGAAATATTCTTGTGCATCTTGATCAAAAGTTGGTGTTTTTAGTAAATCTAATGTCTTTGCACTCACCAAATTAAATTCTTCTTGCGTAAAATTATCCTTGAAATGTTCGTAACAAAAATTTCCAATCGATCCTAAAACCATTTGCATTTCGTCTTCAGAAATATTACCGTTTTGTATATGACGTTGGCGAATCGTATATGCACTTACCCAAGAAGCAATTTCCATAACTTTTGCCAAAGTAACTTGACTATTTTGATTGATTGATTTTCCTAAAAAATGATCCATTTGTTTATAGATCATATCATTTACTGATAGATTTTGCATTATATATTTTTTAGTTTTTTAAAATTTAGGCGCTACAATAAAAGTAAGCTTTTTATTCGAAATCGGATGAAAAAACTCAATTTTTTCTGCATGTAAATACAATCTTTCTGCTTTATTCCCGTATAAATCATCACCCAAAATAGGTGTATTTAGACCCAAAACATGAGAAGAATGAACGCGTAATTGATGTGTTCTACCTGTAATTGGATAAAAATGTATTCGGGTAATGCCATTGTTTTTTTCTAAAACTTTGTAACGCGTGACAGACGGTTTACCATAATCATAACATACTAATTGTCGAGGACGATCATCTAAATCTACTCGCAAAGGCAAATTAATTTCACCTTCATTATGTTCAATTTCTCCATTCAACAAAGCAACATATCGCTTAGAAATTTTCTTTTTCAGAAATTGTTTTTGCAATCGTTCATGGCTCAATTTATTTTTAGCTAGAACTAGAATTCCAGAAGTTTGCATATCTAAACGATGCACAATCATAGGAGAAGAAATTTCTGGATACATCAATCGCATTCTTTCTTGCACAGAATCCTTCACCTCTATTCCTGGTACAGACAAAAAATTTTCTGGCTTGTTGATCACTATGATATCTTCATCTTCGTAAACGATTTCTATTTTTTTATCAACCGAATTTTGTGCATGAATCAGATTTTCTTCCAAAGAAATACCAGAAAGCATGTGACCTAAAATTGGTTGACATTTTGCTGTACAAGCTGGATAAAAATTTTGATGTTTTCTAATCTCTGATTTTGGAGATTCGCCCCACCAAAATTCTGCCATACAAATTGGTTCATAATCATTAGAATATGCAAATTGTAACAATTTTGGGGCAGCACATTCACCTGCCGCAGAAGGTGGATTTTTACCAAAAATTTCTAATAAGGATTTTGATTCTTTTTGTGAATTGAGGAATTTATATTGCTGAAATAAATATTCTTGTAAATGATTTGATTTTGATTTTCTTTCATTTTTTAAATCATCTATTTCATTTTTTGAAGAAAGAATTCTTTGTTCAATTGAATTTAATTCTCGTTCGAAATCAGATTTCAAATCTCTTAGAATTCGTTTATCAAACAAGCTTTGATCAATTAATTTTTTATTTTCTAACTCATAATCTTCATTTGATAAGTTTTTCAATAAAAAAATCCTTGTCGAATCTCTTTCTGCTTTGTTTTGTTTGATTATTTCTTTTTGTTCAGCAATTTTTTGATTGAAATCGGTAATTATTTTATCTTTTTCTTCTAATAATTGAGACAAATTAGATTCATTTTCTAAAGATTCTATTGTAGAATTCAATGCATTCAGTTCATCTTCCTTTTCTAGAAAATAACTGTCTTTTGTTAGCATATCAAAAACTGGAGGAACAAAATAATTCCAATGATTTTCGTTTGCTAATTTGCCAGAAAACGCAGCTAAAAAACCTAATTCGTTTGCTTGATTTTTAACAACTAAAACACCAAACATTTTACCAATCACCAAACCATTCTGATTTGGATTCAAACCAAAATTATGATCAAATTCTACTTGATTTTCTAAGTAATTTTGTAATTCTTTAGCTGCTTTTAGAGCCAAAGAATGTGGTTCGTAATAAAAAGGAAATGTAAATTTTTCTGGTAAAGGTAAATTTTCTAGATTATCCAATAAATGGAATTTCTCTGACATGTTTTGTTATTTTCAGCTACAAAAATAGTTTTAAATTGAGTTAATCTTCAAACTCGAAACCACAATTTTTACATTTAAAAACATTTTTACAATAAAAATTAAAACACTACCATTTCCAATTGAGTTCTTTTGTAAAATCGATTTGATTGATTTTAGCGATTTTTTTTAATAAAGATTCAAATTCAGAAATATTTTTAATTGCATTTTTAGGAACGACAATTGATTCACCTGATTTTATTTTAAACAGAAAATGATGAGCAATTTCATGAATTTGGTACAATTGATTCGTCATTAATTTAACTTCTGTTTGATCTTCGTCATTCATAAAAATTTTCTGAACATCAATATCTAAAGTTAGGTTTTGGTTTAATTTATTTTGAAATTTATTTTTGATTAATTTCTGATAATTACGTTTGTATTGCCATTTGGAATAGAACGGAAAACTGATAAGAATAAGTAAATAAAATCCGATTAGATAAAATTTTGATTGACCTAAATCTGGACTATATAGGAAGAAAAATACAAGACAAATAATCAAAATAATAAAAAAACTTCTGATTCTTTTTTGTTTAATGCTTTTATCTTTTGAGGCAAAAAATAGAAAATTAGTCAAATAATCTTTTTCGTCTAGCTGAAATTCTATGGTCATTTTTATAATTTACCTGCCAAATATATTGACTAAAATTTAATTAATATAAAAAGAGTGATCCTTTGTGATCACTCTTTTTCACTTTTATTTCTTTGCGCCAATTCGCAAAACTGGATTGACGACTCCTTTTTGACAATTAATAAGATTAACTGGCAAATATTGAGGATCACCATACGGACAATTTTGTCTTTGTGTACGAACCCTCATGTAAAGATTATTTGGATAGGCAGTAAATAATTTTGAAAATTTATAATAAACCAACGTATTGGTTTCATGAGCGATAGTTAATGCAGATGAAGGAATTTCTGTAAAACCTATATTATTTCCATTTCCGTCCTTATTGGCATAAGCAAAGGAAATTTGATAATTGGTACATAAATCTGTTTTTGTAACTCGTAGAAAATCAGCCGCACATAAAGTTGTAACAGCATTTGGATCATTAGGATTTTGACCCTCGAAACTAATTTTTGGTACAACAGCTACATCATAAATATAAGTATAATCACCCAAAAGCCCAACTTGAACAGTACTGAAATATGTAATAGAAAGACGATCAAAAGGTTCGTTAATTGCACTTACAATAATGGCTTTTCTATTACCAGTTGTTCCTAACAATCCGAGCAAATTGAGATCTAATAATTTGTATTGCGTTCCGCTTATCGGTTGACCAACTTTTACATCTCCCATGTATCTCTGAACTCTAAAAGCTGTTAATAAACTCAAATCAACCAAGGGAACTTCAAAACCTCCCATAATAATTCTAATTTCATCTCCTGGTCTTGCAATTTGTCTTAATTTGACATTAAGGTTTTGTTCACTTAGCAACGAAACTGCTTTATTAAAAGTAGCATAGGAATCGTAATTATTATCTACCGCATGATAAGGATTAATTATCGGTGATAAATTAGTTGCAACCCCAGCAACTCCCAAAACTTTACTCACTCCCCAAGAAATATCACGAACAGATTGATTGAGATGTATTGCTGTTCCAGAACCATTTACAACAATATCTTGTGAAGTACAAGTTGTTGGTGCTGTCGTTTTTTTAGGAAAATTAGCACCATAAATTTTCATGCTTTTTCCTAAGGCTAAGACTGAACCAAAAATGACACGTACACCATTATACTGAATTGGAATTCCTGAAGTATTTTTTGGGATAAAAGTAAAATCATAAACATCATCACCTGTTAATAAATCTAATAGACTACCAGAAACTGGAACCGATTGTCCTACAGGATTTCCCAACTCATTTAAAGGTTGTATAGAAATAGCGCCTATTAAGTTTAACAAAGTATTGCTTTGTCCAAGTTTTATAGTAACAGGTGTATTAGCGGATACAGTTTCTCCAAATAATAAATTCTGCCAAGTCGAACCAATTCCTAATAAACTCAGACCAATTTGTATTGTAGAATGTGTAGATAAATCATCATCTATCGCAAGAGGTGGATTACTTACTGTTCCGAAAGGAATTCCCAATAAAGTTATCGTTCCTGTTGATTGGGCTGATGCATTTATATGATTCGTAATCTCATTACAATTAGATAAATCATAAACATTTATCGTTATTGTTGCATAACTTGTACATTGCAAGCTTCCTGTACTTACTGCTCTCACCGTATAAGTATAAATACCTACCTGAGAAAAACTTACAGTAGCACCTTGAGCCACATTAACATTGTTACTGTTATAAATAGTTACTGTACTTGGATGTGTTGTAGAAATTGTTGGAATTGTGATTGGTGTATTGATACTCGTACTAAAAGTTAAACTTCCTGTAGTTGCAGTAATCTCATTTTTATAAGGTGAAACAGTAACTACATTACTATACAAAGTACTTAGCAAAAAAACAGCTCCACGTCTTACCCAAACTTGAGATTGTACATTTGGAATTGTAGCTGATGTTCCTCCATTAGATGTTCCTCCAATCTCAGAAATATTTTCCCAATTGGCACCATTATTTGTACTAATTTGCCAAACATAACTTAACACAAGTCCAGAACCTGCTGTAACTCCATCAACAATCAAATTAGAATTAGGACAAATGTTACTGCCTTGTGTTGTTGTTCCTTGCCGAATGGCTATTGTTCCTGCTGATTGTCCATTTACAATATAAACTTGTAAAAACAAACAGATTAAAAATAAATATCTAAATATCTTCATATGATTGATTTTTAGATTATTTAACTTTCAAAACAATATTCATAAATGATCCAGAATTGGCTATCACATCTGCATTTACTCTATAAGTTAATACTCCATTTGCATTGATTGTTACAGTATTGAATATTGCACTATCTGCTCTCGTAACAAAATAATCATAAGCTGTTGCAATTTTTACAAATTCTGTAAGATTAGAGGTTGTAGAACTTGAAGCAATTGGAGTTGTAAATTGATTATTGAATAATGCATATAAATTGACTGTATAAACACCGCTTGCATACGTATAATTACCTGTTGGTGTAATTAATGCATCTGTTGGTGTAATAGGTAAAATTACAGATGGCATATAAAAAAATTTAGGTGTACTTGTCGCAACTAAATCTTGTACATTTCGCCATTCTAATTCGCCAACGTTAGCACTACCAACAGATGTTAAGACTTGGTTATTAGTACCTCTTGTCTTAGGAAATGTATAAGATTGAATCAATGATTCACCATTATCAAAATTAAACGTAATTCCTTGTGTTTGATCAATGCTTATGTTTGCGTTTCTTCTTAATGTTTGGTTGGTTGTTTGTGAAGTCCCTGCTTGTAATAAAACTGTTTTATCTGAGATAGAAATATTTCCTCTTGTGAAATGATCTGGATTTGATTGGTTATCAGCGGCAATCATAACTCCTGAACTTGCCATTGACATACCCGATAATGTTGACGTTTGATTACTAGATATATTAAAACCTAAAAAATTTGGCAATGCATATAAATTAGTCTGATTTAAAGCCTGATTTATATCTTGATTATCTGCCAAAAGTAATAAAGTTCCACCGCCAACAAGATCACTATTGGTTTCTAAATTCGTAAAAATATTAGAAGAATTAGAACTTATTTTCACATCGCCTTTTACCTCAAATTGTTTGGTAGAGACAACATCCTGATCTGTAAAACCAACTGCTACTTTACCTTGTTGATAAATATTATCTGTATGATTGGTAGAGAATAAATTGGTATTCTGAACTCGCCACGGTTGAGAAACAATAGAAGAAATATCAGACCATTCTAACGAATCTCTTGTTGAATTTAAACGTAAAATCTGATTTGCATTTCCTCTTGCATTCGGAAAATAATATTGTGCTGACGATGCTACATCACCCAAATAAAATTTCTTTTGATTGAAATCTAAACCAAATTGAACTTTATTGTCCATATAATCTTCTACATAATATTTGTCCAGATCAAATGACGAAAATCTAATTTTATTATTAGATGCATTAGCAAAATAATTATAAACAAATTGGTAACCGCCTGTCGCGCCATAAACAACTTCATTACCAAAAGATCCTGCTGCATTTGTAGATAATCCTGTTCTTGATAAAAGATTTAATCCATCACCAGATTGTATAAACATACTTCCATCAAAAACACGATCTATAAAACTATAATCATCTAAATTTTTGGTTTTGGTATTGTATAAAATATTTCCTTTGAGAGTGAAAATATCTGGCAATGCTTCACTATTTGTTTCAAATCCGTAATAACCATTATTTGCAGGATTAGTAGAATTTTCTGCATGATAAGATGTTCTAAAATCACCTCCGACTTCTAACTGTTTCTGCGTTGGGTTACGTTCAAAATCAATATCAAGATCAGAATCATAACCAATTCCGACTTTACCCTTTTGGTAGATATCATATTCTACCAATTCTGTTGGTGTGTTTTTGGTATCTTTTTCGTTTTTTGGGTTAGTAGATGCTTGTGCCTTCCAATACGTAGCGCTTAATGTTTGATTGAAATCTGGTAATTTCATCCATTTAGATTCATCAGCATTGTAATAGTAAAATCCTTTTTCGTTCACCATACTAGCTACTCCAGAATCACCAGAGGTATATCCTGTAGCATCTTCAATGTAAACTAACAAAGAGTTTTCTACTCCCACCATAGTTTCTGCTCTTTCCCTTGTAATACGCGGTATTAGAATACCATCTGCAAAATCTGGTGAATTAACCTCAGCAACTTCCAAGGTTGCTCTTGGGGTTTCTGTACCAATACCAACTTGTGCATTGACACTGAAAATTGTTGCTATAAAAGCAGCAATAATAGATTGTACATTTTTTTTCATAGTCATATTATTTGATGTAATTAATTCTAACTAAGAAAAAACAAAACATAGATAAGAATTGATCAATATTATTAATACAATATTACCTCATGTCATATAAATATATCACTCGTCATTTGATAAGTTTTTACTCATCAATCATTTGCATAACATTACACATATGGCATAACATACATACAAATTCTATTTAAAAAATGTAGTTAGGAAAGGTAAGTAAGGTTAGATTAAAAAAATTGGTTTAAAATAAATAGTTTGTCTGGTTTTAATAATTCTAACTTATATAGTAATTGTTTTTAATTGGTGTTATAAAATTAAAACAAGTTTTTGACAAAACAAAAAAAAATCGGCAAAAGCCGATTTTTATAAAAAATTATTAGGTTAACTACTGAATATCAACTCGTATTCCTTCACTATGTGCACTCAATTCTGGTGCGTACATATTTTGCATAGAAGTAATTCCGTTAGAGAAATTACCCGAATTATTTGCTCTCAAATCATATTCGAAAACATAAGTTCCTTTTCTCATATAATCTGCAAAGAAATTTGTTGCTAAATCTCTTGTACTTTCATAGTAACCAAATTCATTAGACCATTTATATCCTGACATTGTATTGACTGGTTCAAAACCTGCAGCTCTCATATCTTTTATATGTACAAATTGCATATCACGATCAATACTAATTTCTAATCTTACAGTAACTAAATCTCCAACATTTAATGGAGTTTTAGAATTGATTTCTTTCAAAGTTGGTCCATTAGCTGTATTCTGTTTAATATACAATTTCTTATTAAATTTAATCGATGTATTAGCAGATGAAATTTTATCTAAATCTTCAAAATACTGCCAATAAGCAGCTCCCCAAGCAACACCAGGCGAAGTTTTCTTCACTTCAATTGTACCCATTTCTGGTTTAATTTCTGTTTTATCCCAAGATGTTTTTACATAACCAGAACCACTTTGTGTAGATTTAGTTGTCAAATCAATCGGTAAATTACCAACCTTCACTTCTATTCCTTTTTCTGCATCAATCCATGATTTTCCTGTATTCATCAAAGCATAAACCGCTTTTGTAGTTGCCTTTGTCGAATTCCATTGATTGGTTTGTCTATTCTTCAATAACCAAACTTTCATAGATTCTACCGATTGCTCATCTTTCGTAACTTCATCAAAAGCTTCTATCAACAGCGCTTGCGTTTCTACTGGCGCTTGATACCAAAACCAACCTGCTTGATTATTCTTCCAATACATTCCCATTTCATCAGAATCTACCGAATGTTCTTTGATCGATTTCACCAACGTTTTTGCATCAGAAGTCAAATCAAAACGATTCAAAACCAAAGCTGCCATCGCTTGTGTTTGTAAAGAAAAATCTAATTTTGATTTATTGATGTTTTTTAGATAAATCGCTTTCAGATCATTTAACTCTTTTGGCATCGGATATTGATCTATAAAGAAACTACGTGCATACAAATAATGAATTCCGTTATTCCAATCTAAATTATTGTTTTTTAAACGCTTTTGTTCATTGTAAAAATGCAATTGTTCTTGATCTAAATAATTAATCGCTTTCTCAATCAAATCATCAACTGATATATCGAATTTAGAGAAATCGATTCCCATTTTCTTTAGATTTCCAAAACCAGCAACAATATGCGTGGTGATGTATTCGTTTTCACGTCCGCCATCAAACCAAGCAAAACCACCAGAAGGCAATTGTTTATTTTCTAATTTATTGTAAGCCGATTGCATTTCACTTTGCATACGATTAAGATCAAAAAGTACTGCAATACGTTTCATTTGCTCTTCCTCACTTACAGCATTTCGAACCCAAGGAGTTTCTTCTAATAAAATATTTTTTAGTTCTTGATTGACTTCTAATTTAGATTTCAATTCTCCTTTACGGTTCCAATCATCAAAAACAGCTTTAATTTTTGGGTTTGATGAAATCACGTTTTCTGAAATTACATTTCCATAAAAACGACTAAATACTTGTTCTGCACATTCGTACGGATATTCTCTAAGATAAGGTAAAGAGAAAATAGCATACCAAATCGGATTCGTTGTCATCTCGAATGTGTATTTAAAATTTTCTAACGTATTCGATTTTTCTGCGATTAGTTTATCAAATTTAAACGTCTTTTCTTGATTTTCTCTAATGTAAATTGGTAAAGTTTCTGTAACCAACATACGATTTGTAACCACAGGCAAAACAGATTCTTCTCCATCAGAATAATTTCCTGCAGAAGCAACAATTCTATACGTAACTGCTTGTACATTTTTGGGAATACTAATCGTCCAATTAACTTCTGAAGATACATTTTTAGAAGTCATAAATGGTTTAATGTTTTGATGATTTGCAAATTGCTCATCTAAAGACTGATTAGTAATCGCATCGAATAAAACCAATTTTACATTTCCACTTAAATTTGAATTAGATAAATTGACAATTTTTGCAGCTATTTTGATTTGATCTCCTTCTCGTAAAAAACGTGGAAGATTAGGAACAACCATTAAATCTTTTTGCGCTTTAACTTTGGTTTCATAATATCCCGATTTCATATCTTTTGTATGTGCAAAAGTCATCAACTTCCATTCTGTTAAACTTTCTGGAACCGTAAACTCAAACTGAACATTTCCGTCTTGATCTGTTTTTAGATTTGGATAGAAAAATGCCGTTTCTTGTAAAGCTTTTCTCGCTTGTACTTGATCTAAATTTGTAGATTTTTCTTCCAATGCAATTATAGCTTCAGTTTCACCTTGTAAAGAAGACATTACAACTTCTTCACTTAAATTAATATTATCATCAACTAGGGTTTGTTCTATCATAGGAGCGGCATTTTTACTAACTGCATTTTTATTTCTTAAACTAATACCACCTACTAAATAAACATCTTTTCTAAAAGAAAAATCAAACGAATTCAAAGGGATTGCAGAATAATTGTAACCGTAATTTGGATATTTCACTTCTGATATAATTTTATTCGAATTCTCTTTTGTAAAAGCAACATCTCTACTATCAAAACCAAAACTTACATAATTCTGAAAATAATATGGAAAATAATCAAACGAATTTGCTGCAAATTGATCCAAAGAAGCATCGTACATGCTTGATAAAAATTCTGCTAAAAACTGATCTTTTTGTTTTCCTTTTACTGTAAATTGCCATTTTTCTTTTGCACCTGGCGTCAATTTATCTCGCAAAGTAGAAGTTGTTATTTCTAATTTTTTGTCATCAAAAGGTACATTAATTTCGATTGTTCCTTGCGCAACAGAATTGTAAATAACGTATTGATAATGTACAAATGCATTTCCTTTGAAACTTTTATCTACTTTAAAATCAAAAGATTTTGTTCCATTATTCAAAACAACATATTCATCCTTAATAATTTTATTGTCTGCCTCTAATCTTACTCTAACTGTTAAATCTTTTACATTAGATTGTAATTGAACTTTTGCTAAATCATTTGGTTCAAATTTAGTTTGATTCAATTCGTAAGAAAATACTTGATGTTTAGCTTCTCGTAATTGATTATTCTTCACATAAACCAATTGATTGTTTTCTACCTTTTGCCCGTTTTCATCCGTTGACAAAACAACTAAATAATAACCTTCTGAAATTTTGTTTGAATTGCTAATCGAAACTTCATTCGTTGCATTAGTATCAAAATTCGTCTGAAAAACTGTTTTTCCTTTTTGCCATGTTTCTGGATTATTTTCTTCACCATAAGGTTGATTTGGAAAAAGTTTTACAAATTCACTTTCATTATAAAATTGATAATCTGTTTGATAATCAGAATTTCTCAAAAATCGATTTGGTGCTTGCAATTGAATTAATTGAAACTCACCTTTTCTTTTAATTTTTTGTTCGTTAAGATTCGTTACATTCACTTCAATTTTATCCAACGATTTTACATTAATTGAAGTCGGAAGATTAGTTGATAATAAAACTGTACGATCACCAACTTTTACAGAACCGTGAGCACTTTGGGTTTCACCATTAAGATCAGTTACACTCGTTTCTATACGATAAACATACGTACGAATATCTTCTTTATTTTTTTGATTTCTTGCTGCTATAGCTTTAAAATTGAAGGTAAACTTCCCATCTTTATCGGTTTCTGTAGAACCAAAAGCAACTTGCTCTTCTTTCTCATAAGCAATTCTTTTATAAGAACCCCAAGGTCTGTAAGGATAAATTGCTTGTCTATAAACTCGGTATTCTACCTTTGCCTGATCGATATTTGCACCAGAAAAAGCGACAGCCTTCCCTTCTACTTTTACCTCATCATCTAATTTATAAACATTTGTTGGTTGTTCTATTTCTACTTGGAATTTTGGTCGTTTGTATTCTTCTACACTAAAATTATAATAACCATCATAATCTGTTTCAATGGTAAAATTACCAGTTAAAACAGAGCTTGGTAAAATGTATTCACCATGAAAAGAACCAAACTCATTCGTTGTAAATTCTTGTGTAAAAATTTCTTTTCCATTTACATCATGAAAACTAACCTCTACAGTTTCATTTGGTATAACTTTTATTTCCTTTTGGTGAGTTGACGTCAAAATTCCTTTAAAATAAACTGGTTGACCTGGTCGATAAATTGCTCGATCGGTAAAAATCTTTACAGATTCTACTTCAACTTCATTTCTATAATTATCGTATCGATACCCATTATTTTTATAAAATACATTTTCATCAGCTATTCTATAAAGAAAATTATTTTGAGTTGTGAATGGAATGTTTCCGTTTTTATCTGAAACTTTTGTATCGATTAAACTATATTGATAAACTCTATTTTTTGAATCGTATTTTTCTTGATAAAATTCTACTTTTTTATTAGCAATTGGTTTCCCATTTGTACGATTTTTTAAACTTACTTCTGTTTTATTCGTGTAAATAGCTGCAAATTCAGTTGCATTTACCTCAACATAATTCAATTCTTTTTTTGTGGAAAATTTAAAACTTGGATCAGAACTTAATAAAACCACATATCGTCCTGCTTTTATTGGTTTGAAATTGAATAATGAACTATGATTAACATAATCATCAAACGATTTTAAATCAATAACATATTCATCTACAACGTTGTGTTGTTTTATAAACTGATTGTATTTGGTTTCAGAATCCTTGTAATTGTTATTCAAAATACTTTGCAATTCATATCCCAATAAATCTTTTACACCAATATTGTAATCAAGAATTCTAACATAAACTTTGTTCAAATTTCTATGAGAAATCTTAAAAGGCGTATTTTGATTTGGTACAATATATTGTTCAATTTCTACCGAAAAATCTGATGAAAGAATGGCATCACGAAACGTATTCATTGCTTTTGCAGATTCTGTATTCGGAAATTTATCGTTAACCAATTTCACCAAATCCAGAACTTTTTTATAATCTTGAGATTTTACAGAATTATCTTCTTGGTAACGATTGTACAAAACAGAAACAATGTGTTTATAGATTTCTGCAGAATACCAATTTGTTTGATATTTTAAAGCTAGATTTTCTAATGATTTTAAAACTTCATCTTCAGAAACATCGTTTTTATTCAGATTGATTAATTGTTCTTGATTATATAAAAAAGCAGCAATTTTCTGATTAGCTAAATTTACTTTTGACAATTTTTCTAATTCATCATAAGCTTTGTTTTGATCTTTTTCTTTGATAAATCTTATATAATCTTGCGCAACTAGATCGTAAACTGTTGGTGTAATCTCAAATGTTCTTTCTAATTCTACAGATTTCAAATTCTCATTAATGATTATTAAATCTTTCCAATCTTTAGAAGATTCCTTTTCTAAAAGACTTTTCTGAGCAATAACTTCTTGATAAATTGAATTGATTTTATCGTAAAAAGCATTTTCTGTCCAATAACGAACATCGGTCGAATTTTGATTTTCTAAATTTGTTCTACCTTGTATTTTCCAACGATTTTCGTTAAAATATATTTGATATAATTTAGCTAAGTAAGTTTTATAAATCGCTAATTCGACACCTTTTACTTGATTAATTTCTTTTTCAAAATCCTTAAAAATAAAATTCACATCATCTTCCTCATCAGATGTTGAAACTTTTATTTTAGCATTATAAAACAGTCCTTTAACGACAAAAGGATATTTTTTCTCTTTTTTTGCTAAAGAAATAGCTTGTTCTATTTTGGGTTGCAAAGATTTTAATTCTCCTTGCATACTTTGTTCATCAATAGATTTCCAAAGTTTTTCTAGGTCTGTTGTCTGAGCCATAATAAATGAACTGATTGTTAGGGTCAGAATTAAAAATAACTTATTTATCATTTTATAAACTATATGATTCTTGGTTGTTAGATGCATAATTTGTACAAAAGGTTGCTTTGATACAAAAACAAATTGTTAAAAAACTATCAATAATTAAACCATAAAAATATAACTCAATAGTTTTCAAATATTTAATTAAATCATAAAAAAACCACCTCGAAAGGTGGCTTAAAAATTATATAAATCTAATAGTAGATTAACTTTATTTGATAAATCCTCTTGTTCTTAACAAAGGTTCTATACTTGGTTTACGACCAGTAAAATCTTCAAAAGCTTTGTTTAAATCTTTTGTATTACCAATCGATAAAATATACTCTCTAAATCTATCACCATTTTTTCTAGTCATTCCACCATTTGCAACAATCCATTCCCAAGCATCAGAATCTAAAGTTTCTGACCAAATGTAAGCGTAATAACCTGCAGAATATCCTCCGCCCCAAATATGAGCAAAATAAGGTGTATGATATCTTGGTGGAACTTCTGAAGTTAAACCATTTGCAACTAATGCTTTTTTCTCAAAATCTAAAACAGGAATCAATTCATCTGCCGAAGAAACTGTGTGGTAACTCATGTCGATCAATGCAGCAGAAACCAATTCTGTTGTAAAATATCCTTGATTAAAATTAGCAGCTTTCTTTATTTTATCTACCAAATCTTGCGGCATTGCTTGTTTGGTTTGGTAATGAATTGCATAATTTTTAAGTACAGAAGGTTCTAAAGCAAAATGCTCATTAATTTGAGAAGGAAATTCTACAAAATCTCGAGGAACATTTGTCCCAGACAACGAAACATATTTTTGATCTGCAAATAAACCATGTAAAGTGTGACCAAACTCGTGGAAAATTGTAGTTACGTCATCAAAAGAAATCAAAGAAGGTTTTCCTTCTGCAGGTTTTTGATAATTGTAAACATTCGTAATTACTGGTTTTTGATTAAGATCATGTGATTGCTCCACAAAATTACTCATCCATGCGCCACCACCTTTGTTACTTCTTGTATAAAAATCTAAATGATAAATTGCTAACGATTTTCCATCACGATCAAAAACTTCATAAACCATTACATCTGGATGATAAACTGGTAAGTCTTTTCGTTCTTTAAATGTTAAACCATAAAATTTTTCTGCCGCAAAAAAGACTCCTTTTTCTAAAACTGTTTTCAACTCAAAATATGGTTTAATCTCACTTTCGTCAAGATCATATTTTGCTTTACGTACTTGTTCTGCATAGAAATTCCAATCCCAAGGTTCTAAATTAAAACCACCTTTTTGATAATCAATTAATTCTTGAATTTCCTTTGCTTCACGATCGGCTGTTTCTAAAGCTGGTTTTGCTAACTGTTTCATCAAATCCATTGCTGCTTCTGGCTTTTTGGCCATTTGATCTTGCAATTTCCATTCAGCAAAATTTTTAAATCCAAATAATTTAGCTTTCTCTAATCGCAATTTAGCCAATTCATCGATTGTAGATCTCGTATCGTTCTGATCTCCTTTCTCGGCTCTTGTCCAAGAAGCTTTGAATAATTTTTCTCTTGTTTTTCTATTTTTAAGATATTGTAGCAAAGGTTGCTGAGTCGTATTTTGTAAACTCAATAAATATTTACCTTCATGTCCTGCCTCTTTTGCATCAGTCGCTGCCGCAGCAATATCATCTTCAGATAAACCATCTAATTCTTTCACATCATCAATTAGCAATGCACCTTGTTTACGCGCTTCTAAAAGTTTAGAACTAAACTGAGTCGAAAGACTTGCCAATTGTTGGTTAATTTGTTTCAGTTTGGTTTTATTTTCTTCGGATAAATTCGCTCCTGCAATTTCAAAATTTTGCAAATAATATTCAACCAAACGTTTACTTTCAGAATCTAAACCTTTTGTATTAATTGCTTTTAGCCTTTTATATAAAGAATCATTCAAATAAATTTTGTCTGAATGAGCAGCAAAAATTGGTGCATATTTTTCTTGTAAATTCTGAATGGTATCGTTCGTATTAGAACTAGACAAATTGTAAAAAACGGTTTGCGCGCGTTTTAAAACTTCTCCACTGTTTTCTAAAGCTAAAACTGTATTGTCAAATGTTGGATTTTCTTTGTTAGACGTAATTGCATCAATTTCTTTTAATTGTTCTTGCAATCCGTATTCAAAAGCGGGTTCATAATGTTTATTTTTTATTTTATCGAACTCTGGCGTTTGATATTGTAATTTACTTTTGACAAAGAAAGGATTATCTGCATATTGATCTGCAACTTTCTCTAATGTTGAAGTTGTTTGATTCGTCTTATTCATTGTACTGCAACTAAAATTAATGATAAAGGAAGTCATCATTAATGAAATGGTTATTTTTTTCATTCTAATTTGGAAATAATCGATGGTTAAAGATACTAATTTTCAACAATCCTTAATTGATTTATGAGGAAAACCAATAGAAAACCTTAATTTTATAAGGCAAAATACAATTATGAAAACACTAATTTCTTTCTTTTTTCTTTTCAATTTATCCGTAACTCAAGCACAAAATTTAGATTTAACAAAATATGTCAATCCAATAATCGGAACAGAAAAAATGGGGCATACATTTCCTGGTGCAACCGTTCCTTTTGGTTCGGTGCAATTAAGTCCAGAAACAGACTCTATTCCCTATGCTGTTAATCATCAATACAATAAAAAAGTTTATGATTATTGTGCAGGTTATCGATACGAAGATCAAACCATAACAGGTTTTAGTCATACGCATTTTAATGGAACTGGACATTCAGATTTAGGTGATTTTTTATTGATGCCAACAGTTGGAAAATTAAGGTTAAATCCCGGAACTGCTGATAATCCAGAAAGTGGTTATCGCTCTCGTTTTTCACATTCTACAGAAAAAGCTGAAGCTGGATATTACAAAGTAAAATTAGACGATTATAATATTTTGGCAGAAATGACAGCAACAACACGTGTTGGTTTTCATCAATACACTTTTCCGAAATCTAAAGATGCTCATTTGATTTTTGATTTAAATGCCGGAATTTACAATTACGATGATAAAAACACTTGGACTTATGTTCGGGTAATAAACGATACGTTGATAACAGGATACAGACAAACAAGAGGTTGGGCAAGAAATAGAACAGTTTATTTTGCAATGACTTTTTCTAAATCATTTAAAAATTACGGTCAAAAAAATGAAGATGGCCAAGTAGATTATAAAGGATTTTGGAGAAAATGGAATCAGAACGAAAATTTTCCTTTAATCGAAGGTAAAAAGATTAAACTCTATTTTGATTTTGATACCAATCAAGACGAAAAAATAAAAATTAAATTAGCCATTTCTCCAGTTAGTCAATCGAATGCTTTAGAGAATTTACAAACTGAAATTCCGCATTGGAATTTTGATTTAGTAAGAAAACAAGCCAAAGAAAATTGGAACAAAGAATTAAACAGAATTCAGATCAATGCGTCAGAGAATGATAAAATAAATTTTTATACAGCAATGTATCATGCATTCATCAATCCTACAATTTATATGGATGTTAATGGTCAATACAAAGGATTGGATCAAGAAATTCATCAAGCCAATGGATTTGTAAATTACACTACTTTTTCTCTTTGGGATACTTACCGCGCTTTACATCCATTATTCAACATTATACAGCCAAGTAGAAATAACGACATGGTAAAATCTATGATGAAACATTATGAACAAAATCCTGTAAAAATGTTGCCAATTTGGTCACATTATGCCAACGAAAATTGGTGTATGAGTGGTTATCATTCGGTTACTGTTATTGCAGATGCAATTGTAAAAGGCGTTTACAATGGTGACGCCAACAAAGCTCTTGATGCTTGTATTGTGACAGCAAATAAACGTGATTACGAAGGAATTGGTGAGTATATTGACAAAGGTTATATTGCTGCAGAAAATAATTCGACTTCGGTTTCTAATGCATTAGAATATGCTTTTGATGATTGGTCGATTGCACAAGCTGCTAAAAAACTAAACCGAATGGAAGATTATGAAACATTCATGAAACGATCGGAAAGTTGGAAAAATAACTATGATGTAAACATTGGATTTATGCGTCCAAAATTAACAGACGGAACATTTAAGAAAGAATTTGATCCTTTGAGTACGCATGGACAAGGTTTCATTGAAGGCAACACTTGGAATTACAGTTTCTTTGTTCCTCAAGATCCTAATGGTTTAATAAAAATTATGGGTGGTAAAAAGAAATTTGGACAAAAATTAGACGAATTATTTAATATGCATTTACCTGATAAATATTTTGCTGATACAGAAGATATCACAAGAGAAGGTATCATAGGTGGTTATGTACATGGAAACGAACCTGCACATCATGTTGCTTATTTGTATAATTGGGTTAACCAACCTTGGAAGACGCAAGAAAAAATTAGAACGATTCTAGAAATGCAATACAAACCAACACCAGATGGTTTGGGAGGAAATGACGATACAGGACAAATGAGTGCTTGGTATATCTTTAGTGCTTTAGGTTTTTATCCTGTACAACAAGGTGCAGATGAATATGCAATTGGAAGTCCGTTGGTAGAAAAAGCTGTTTTGAATTTAGAAAATAAAAAGCAATTTATTATTGAAGTTAAAAATCAAGGAAAAGAAAATGTTTATATTCAGAAAATTGAATTGAATGGAAAAATCTATTCTTCATTTAACATCAAACATCAAGACATTGTTAATGGTGGAAAACTTATTTTCTATATGGGAAACCGTCCAAAGAAGTAAAATTTCATTATTTCACTGAAAAATATTTCACTGAAAATGAACAACTAAGAATAAAATATAAAAAAAGTTTATTCGAGCATTTGCATATATAAAATGAATTCATCTATATTTGCACTCGCAATACAGCAATAGACTGCTTTGGAGAGATGGCAGAGTGGTCGAATGCGGCGGTCTTGAAAACCGTTGAGGGTCACACCTCCGGGGGTTCGAATCCCTCTCTCTCCG